>Ga0334889_1000028_pt1 | contig 220799 bp, 172 predicted proteins | sample GraSluR1_MG_2_FD_207222 | JGI IMG/M metagenome (GOLD analysis project Ga0334889, IMG submission 207222) | Sludge microbial communities from methane-producing bioreactor in Wageningen University, Netherlands - Granular Sludge_8_08-R1 | ecosystem: Engineered > Bioreactor > Anaerobic >...
ATAGTCTCTGGGTATGTTTCCTTGACTTCGCTTGCGAGATCTCCCCGGGTACTCACACGTTCTTTCTCTCCATCTGCCTGCCTCATTTACCTCAAATGATTCCGTGTAGCTATTGGGCTTCAACTTGACTTGGAGTCTTACCCTCATTTGCGGCCTAATGAAATTTCTGTTCGTCAGGTCAGAGATTTGCCTTCACCTTTCTTCAGATTCCACCTCACGATGGACACCCTTGGTGTTCGGCTATACCCTTCCCGCTACCGGGTGGGTTCGGGACTTTCACCCATTAGAACGTGCGCTCACCGGGCGCACAATTACACCCCCTTCATCTGGGTTACAGATGAAGGGGGTGTCTTGGTTCTCTAACTACTTGCACTGGTATATTGTCTTCTTCCCTTGTTCATAGCCAAAGCCGACAACGAGAAAAAAACCAATCCTATTCCTAAATAAATTGCTAATTGCACACCGTTACTCCTACCTAGTAAAACCGAAGCAGGAGCATTAGCGAGCGGTATTGCCGGTATGACGAACAGAAACCCGTACAAAAATTCCTTACTAAACATTTCTTGAGGCTTGCTGGCAATGTCCATCATTAGGTAATACATATTATTGATCCCGTCGACCTTGATAAAGACAAAAGCCAAAGTGTACAGCAACAGCATAAACGAAGCCAAAACAACGACACCGTTGATGACGAACAGAAGATATAGAAGCACTTGGGTAGCCGAAATTTGGCTACTCATTTTTGATAATTGACTTAGCAGAACGATTACTGGGGCGATAATTGAAAGCAAGCTGGAAATATGGATCGGTCCAGTATTCACCTGAAAGAGAAGATTAATCGGACGTAGCAGCAGTTTATCAAAGCCACCGCTCCCAACTCCATTGACAAATCGATTTTGATTAAAATGGATCGACCCTCGATACAGCTGGTTCACAATAAGAGATGTACAAATCAACACAATCATTTCATCTTTGCTCCAGCCGGCTATGCTGTCAACACTCCCATATATAAACTCCACTGAAAGAAGTGTCATAAGAGAATTGATGATACTTTGAATCAGCATTAGCCAAAAGTTCGCGCGATACATAGTCGCTGACATGATTGACAGTTTGCACTGAGTATAAAACAACTTCAAATATTTCATAATCTAACCCCCCACCGAGGAAAAACGTTTAAGGCCAGCTTTCCAGACTAATCGATGCAAGGCTAGCAGAATTACGATCCAACCCAGATGCACAAGCAATAATTGCAATTGTTTTTGCAAAGGAATAATACCCAAATAGATTTTACTAGGCAGGTATCCCCAGGCGGAAAAAGGCAATCTTTCTAAAACTGCAAGCCACCCTTTTGGAAAAAAATCAAGAGGAATGAACATCCCCATGGCCATGTTCAATAGGACTGCCAACGACCACATCACCGCTGTAGCTTCCTCGATCCAGAATGCCATAAATCCAAAAATCGACCAAAGCAAATGACTGGTAATACTGGCAACCACAATGAACAGAAAAACGAACAGTAGATTCGAGACAGTCACTTGCCATGTCAAAAAACCGGCAATGAATGGTAACGCTACCAGGATGAAACAAACTTGCGGAAGGATACCTGTGATATTGGCGGCCAATTGTTGAACATAGACCGACCATTCTAAATGGTACGGTTTCAACAAAACTGGTCCGAGGCCTCCGCTCTTGATCATAGTTGTATAGTAAAATCCTGAACCCTGCAATGTAAAGCTACGAAACAGACCGGAAACAATAAAATAGGTAAAGATTCCAGATAAAGTAAAACCATTGAGCATCTTCGTTTGGTCTCCATTATAAATCAAGTACCAAAATAGTAGCGTGACCAATAAACTGAGGTTTCCGAACAGAAGGTTAATAACTGTATTGAAACGATACTGGAAGGAGTTCAAAAAATAAAGTTGAAAACCATATAAGTATTTCTTCATACAGATCTTTCCCCCGATTTCATGAGAGAAAGAATGCTCTCCTTGAAGGGCAGGTCGGGCCTTTTTAGGTCAACGAGACTCCCGTCATAGGTTTTGTGACCCGATTGCAGCAAAATCACTCGGTCACAAGTCTCTTCAATATCATCCATGTAATGACTGGTAATGATCATCGTTGTCTGATACATGCTGCGATATTCCTTTAGGAATTGGCGTATGGCCATCTGGCTTCTCAGATCTAATCCCAGGGTAGGTTCATCTAAAAAAACCAAATTCGGCGTATAAAGAAAGTTGTTGATCAGCTCCATTTTCATACGCTCGCCTAATGACAGGCGCCTAATTTGAGTTCTTAGAAGATGCTTCACATCTAGTAGCTCCGCTAAATGATCTACGTTTTTTTGAAACTGTTCTTCTTTGACATCATAAATAAGCTGCTGATAACGAAACGTATCAATAGCAGGTAGATCCCAGTTGATGTCACTCTTATTACCCATGACAAAACTAATCTGCTTCAAGAATTCTTTTTTTCGATCCGTCGGCCGAAATCCGGCTACTGTAACGATGCCTGATGTAGGGTGAAGGATCCCCGTTAACATTTTAAGAGTGGTAGTTTTACCAGCTCCATTTTCTCCTAAAAGCCCAACAATCTCCCCCTGTTCTACATTGAAACTTAAATCATCCACCGCGGTTTTATCTATATATTTACGTTTTAAGAGATCCTTTAACGCACTTCGAAAAACCTCGGGCTTCTCGTGAACTCTATAAACTTTGCTTAATTGCTCGACTTGTATCATAGACATAAATATCACCCTCACATTCAATTATAAAAAATCACGTTCACTTTCGCAAAACGAAGTAAACGTGATAAAGCATATATACGAAATGCTCACCAACGCTCATTTTACAAAAGCAACAAGAAATACGCCAAAGGAATTGGCGTTGTTAACTTATTATTCTCGAAAATTAAGCGTTTATTGGCATACAGTACCTCCAAAGGTTTGATGTGAGCATTATAACATAACGATGTGGAGGAAACAACTGCGTTCCCATTCCAAATCTATACTCTTCCCAACTTATCACAGAAATCTTTAACTGCTCTTTCCAATTCTTCACCCACATTTTTAAGCGGATCCACGAATCTAGCGGTAGCCCTAACTTCGGTGGCTTTCGATTCTTCTTTAACCTGAGCAAAATATTTATCGGCAGTTCCTCCGGAGCAACAAGCAAATATCGCAATCTTTTTGTTTCGAAGGGAGTGATCTCTTAAGAAGGTTCTCAAGGGCGGTGCATAGGTGCTAGCCCAAATGGGGGAACCTATAATCACTGACTCATACTCCTCAGTTTTAAAATGATACGGTTCAAGTTTTGGATGCTCTCTAAATACTGCGCTCTTTCCACCCCAAAAATATTTACTAACGTTCCCTGTAGGGTATTCCTTTACTGGAACCAATCGAATTAAGTCAGCCCCCAGCTCGGCGGCCATTTTTTCTGCAACAAACTTGGTGTTCCCTTCAAGAGAGTAATATACGATCGCAGTTTTCATAAAAATCCCTCTTTCTTGATTTCTTCGTTTAACTAGTCAATCCCATTAACCATCTTAGTACATTGATTCTCCGAATCCCATTATAATCTGCGTCGGGATCTTCATCTAGGGTAAGAATAATTTTGGGGTAATGATCATTGATTTTTTGCAATGAGGTAAGTTCTCTTTCCAAAGTTCTCTTGTCGCGAACCGACGCAGCAACTTGATAATAAGTTATACCCTCTTTCTCCATGGCTACAAAATCGACCTCAAGTTCATCTACCTTACCAATATAGACTTTATACCCTCGCCTTAAGAGTTCTAAATAAACAATATTCTCTAAAATATGTCCGGCATCGTAGGCTCTAGAGCCTAAAAGCATCGTTCTCAAGCCAATGTCAACGACGTAATACTTCTCCAGAGTCTTTAAATACTGCTTCCCTTTGATATTATATCTGTTTGCTTGGTATAGTAAAAAACTCTCCATTAACGCATCTATATACTTTTCAACCGTTTTGACATCGATTTTCCTGCCATCGGAGGTCATGGTATCTGCAATTCTCTTAGTAGAGAGTTGATTCCCGATATTATCAAAGACAAACCTCACAACACTTTGGAGCATCAATGCATCTGCTATCTTCCTCCTTGCCATGATATCATTCAGCACAATCGTATTATAGACCCCGGTTAAATAGTCATCGATTTCTTTGGGCTGACCTTTTAATTCAAGCGTAAACGGAAATGAGCCGGTTTCAAGGTACTCCGAATACTTTCTAGCCAACTCTGAAATATTACCTGACGCAGAAACATACTCTTTAAACGATAGGGGCATCATTGGGATTTCGACGTAACGGCCTGAAATCAGCGTTGCAATTTCGCTCGAAAGCATATATGAGCTTGAACCGGTCAAATATAGATCAACATTTTTCTTAATATAAAGGCTATCTACTACTTTGGGAAAGTCTATAACGTGTTGTATCTCGTCAAAAAACACGTAGGTCATTTTACCCTCAACTAATCTCTCTTTAACATAAGCATGGAGCTTAGCCGGATCTTTCAATTCGTTAAAGTCAAAATCTTCAAAGTTTATGGTAATAAGTTGCTCCTCAGAAACGCCCTGCTGTATTAAATACTCCTGATACATTGTCATTAAGGTAGATTTACCGCATCTGCGAACACCAGTTATGATCTTAATCACTTGTTTATCTCGAAAAGCAATGAGTTTTTCTAAGTACTCTTTTCTCTCAATTCGTTCTATAGCCATTTTTCACACCTCCAGTGATTCACCTTTATTGTATCCCAAAACTACAAATAAATCAAGAGTTTTGGGATTGTAATCCCAAAACTCTTTTAAACTGTGCAGTTATAAGAATTTAATCCGTCTCAAGTATTATAATTTCAACACTGCAACGATTTCATATCCACTTTTTGTGTCCTAGTTCATCAGTGATCTATCGTACATCCCAACCGGCTTTGTCAATACGGCTATACATGGCATACCAGCCATTTTGTTTTGCAAGTTGTTCAGGCGCTCCGCTTTCAACGATTCCATTTTGCGCCACAATGTGGATAATATCGGCATCGATGATTCCGCTAAGCCGGTGACTGATTGAAAAAATCGTTCTTCCTTCACTCGTTGCACGAATGGCAGCAAAGATTCGGGCTTCCGTTTGAGTGTCCATGCCACTGGTAGGTTCGTCTAATAAAAGAACCTTGGGGTCGGCAGCTACGGCTCTGGCAATGGACAACAGTTGGATTTCTCCACTCGACAACCCTACTGCTCCCTCCCCGATAACTGTTTCATAGGCTTTCGGCATAAGCATGATCTGATCATGGATACCAACAGTTTTTGCCGCTTGCTCCACCTGTTCTTTGCTAATACTCGCATCACCTAAGGTTATGTTTTCAGCAATGGTTCCGTCAAATATTTGAGGCATTTGTGGCACAATCCCGATTAGTCTACGTCGTTGCTCAGGAGGCAAAACGAACGGATCGACTCCACAGACTCGAACGCTCCCTTTTAATGGTGCATAGATTCCAGAGACAAGGTTCATTAGCGTCGTTTTACCAGCCCCACTTCTGCCAATAAAAACAGCTTTTTCCCCTTTTTGAATGGTAAGTTGGATTTTGTCTAAAACAAGATTCTCTCCATATGCGAAACTTAGATTGTGAATAACAATTCCGCTTTCATCACGATTTTGCTCCTTAAACTGACGGACTTCGACGGGCACGGCAAAAAAATCGTTGACTCGAGCAATGCCTGCCATGGATTGCTGTATGGTCTGAAATTCCGTAGCAAGTGCTTCAATAGGGGAAAATAACTTTCCGATCAGGTCAATCACTGCTGCTAAGGTACCTACTGTTAAGCCAAGTGAAAGTACCGTGCCATTGGGGGCACACAACCACAAGGCAGCTACAATCACCCCGGCTCTTAAAATTTGCATGACACAGGGGAACCAGCTGTCGTAGGTCGAAATCCGATTGATGGTATTTAGTAAATCGAGAAGCAAGCCGTGAAACTTCTGCTTACCAACCTTCTCCGCAGAGTATGCTTTCACAGTACGTATACCAGAAATCCATTCTTGAATAAACGTGTAAAGAGCCGAAATCCGCAACCGTACTGTTTTTTGCAGAACAAAAATCCTCTTCCTAAAAAAGTTCGAGGCAAAGTAAAACACCGGTATTACGATAATCTCTAACCAGATTAAGTGTGGTGCCATGATATAAAGCGAAACCAATAAGCCCCCGATTTTGAAGAGATTGGTAAAAACGTTGATGATTCCTGCCGAAAACAAACTGTTAATTGCATCAACATCGGTGGTCAAGCGGCTCATAATATCTCCGGTAGGCGTTGAGAGGAAATAATTGATGGGCAACTCCGTCAGTCGCTTCGCCATCTTCGCACGTAAATCTTTTAAAATGCTTTGGCCGATCAACGTAGTAAATGCTACTTTCAAGAACTCCACCACATTCGCTCCGGAGGTTATGAGAAGGTACAAAGCCGCTAACGGCCAAACTCCACTGAGCTGCCCGGTAGCAAAATGTTGATCAATGATGCGGCGTATTAAAAAGGCCGGTGTAAGTTGTAGAGCCATGGAGGCGATTATGGCTAACAGCAAGAGAGACAATAGAAAAATTCGTTTTCGTAAGACTGTGGTCACCGAATGCAAAATGAGGTTATTTTCCACTTTCGCCACCTCCTAAAAACACCTGAGCCGAATAAATACTCTTGTAGGTGCCATTTAGTGTAAGAAGCTCTTCATGGGTCCCCATTTCTGCAATGCTTCCATTTTGAAGCAGTATAATTTGGTCCGTCTGGGTAAACGTTATCAGCCGATGCGAAAACAACAAAATGATTTTATCCCCTAGGTTCTTACGCAAATTTTCCATGATCTTTTGTTCCATGGAGATATCAATGGCAGAAAAAGGATCATCGAGAATCAGTATCGGGCAATTTGTCGCCCAAGCACGAGCTAAAGCAATGCGTTGACGTTGTCCCCCCGATACGCGAACTCCTCGCTCCATCAGTTTCGTTTTCAGACCCTGTTCAAATTGAGTAAGATCTTCCGTCAATTCACTAATCCTTGTTGCTTCTTCAATTGTGTCGTTCTCATTACCAAGCTGAATATTGAAGGATACATCGTCAGAGAAAACAAAGTGTGCACTATCCATATAAGCAATCCGTGGATTACGATTGTTTTCATAGAGTCCCGAAAGTGCTGCAGCGAGTGCGCTTTTCCCAGAACCCACCGCACCGGTTATGCCTATAATTTGCCCCTTTTCTGCTGTGAAGGAAACGTCTTTGACCGCTTGCTCTTTGGAAAAAGGATAGGTAAAGCTCAAATTTTTTACCGTAATCCCCTGTTCATTAATGATGATTTTGCCTTGGGCTTGACTTGAATTTTCGTTCTTCTCTGCTAATTTCTCGCAAATTCGATCCCAAGAAGCTTTCGCGCCATGCCACGTATTCATTACACGAGCTGCCATGTTAGTGCGAGTTGCCATGGCAATGAACATTGTCAAATACGCGGTAAAGGTTCCAATGGTCCAAGCCCCCGAAACAACGTAATCCCCACCAAATCCCAGTACTAAAACGACCCCAATATTAGCAATCAGCGTATAAAAGGGAACGACACCGCTTTGCAAGATACCATACTTCACTTGCCATTGATATTGATTTTGCAAAAGCAGTTCAAACCGCTCTCTGCCCGCTTTTTCTAAGCCGAAAAGTCTTTGCAACATGATTCCGGTTACGTTATGTTGTAAATGTACGTTAATTGCCGAGGATGCTTTGCGTGATTGCAAAGAGAGGTTATATAACCGATGTCGCATCGCTTCCGCTAAAAAAAGAGCGATTGGAATTGGGATGGACGCCAGCAAGGTTAATCTAGGGCTATACCACATGCATGCAACAAAATAAGAGAGCATAAGTAGAGCGGTATCCCACATTTCGGTAATCGTGGTTTGCACCGAAGCCCCAACGGCATCGACATCTCCGATCATTCTACTCATGATGTCACCGGTTTTTTCCTTGGATAATCGATTGAGCGGATAAGAAAATAGCGTATCCAATAACTCTGCTCGAATATCACAATTCATTTTGTTAACCAACATGCGCATATAAAAGCGCTTAAAGTAGCGAGCCATTTGAAAAATTACGGTTACGCCAAAGAACATTCCCAGCTGAAGGTAAAAGAAAGAGACCGGCGCTTTGCCCTCATAGACAAGACCGGCGGCATCGATTGCTCTTCCAAGGAAAATTGCCCCAAAGATGATCACGGTGTTATAGACGATTCCACCCAATGCTTGCAACACAAAATCTCTAGGATATTTCAAGATATAGGAGGTCAACTTTAACTTGTGTTGCTCTGCTCCAAATGTTTGTTCCAAGCTCTCCACCCATTCCTTACTAAATCTAAATTTTTTTTTGCCTCTCATGAATGCTACTATTCGAGAAAAAAACAAACAGCACCTTTACCAATTTTGGTAAAAGTGCTGTTTATTTATTGGCGGAGCTGAAGGGATTTGAACCCTCGGTCTCCTGCGTGACAGGCAGGCATGTTAGGCCGCTACACCACAGCTCCGTATATGCAGCGAAGTTTAGTATACCGTATATCTTTGCTTTTGGCAAGGGTACACAGCAGTATGTTTTAAGAAAATCGTGTCGGCATGAAAAGGCTGGTGTTGTTTGCTGAATAAGTGGCGTATAAAGAAGGGTTTTTCTTTCGATTATCGAATGAACTCTATACTTATAGTGCAAGAATACGGAGGTCTTTTTTTATGTCTCAAATAAACCCTCAGCAGGGACGGTTTGATGACGGAACCGGTTATTTTGCAAGGATCCGCTCTTTTAGCCGTAATGCCAAATTGTTTTTGTTAAGTCATGCGTCGACCCAAATCTGTTTGGGAGTAAGCTCTACCATATTGAATGTTTACTTCTTAAAGATGGGTTTCAGTAAATCCTATATCGGCACCTACATGGCCATGGGCACCTTAGCAGCAGCGATTGCTGCCATACCAATTGGTGTTGTTGCCGACCGAGTTGGACGTAAGAAATCGGTATTATGGGCGATTGCCTTAACAACCTTAGCCGCTATTGGTGAAGTCGCAATCTTAAACCCCATGCTATTATTGGGGGTCAGCTTTGCCAAGGGCGTTGGTTCTACCTTTAAGCAGGTTGTGCAAAATCCTTTTCTTATGGAAAATAGTACTCCGGATGAACGTATTCATCTCTTCTCGGTCAATCAGGCCTTACAAACGGTTGCCTCGGTTCTGGGATCCGGGTTAGCCGGATTGTTTCCATTATTATTAGCTTTCGCTGCTCAGAGCTTTGGCTGGTTGGAGTTTGTCGAGGTGGCTCAATTAAGAATGGCTCTTGCTTTCTCGATTATCTTCCTTCTCATCTCTGCAATTCCCATTTCTATGATTTCCGAGACCAACTTCAAACCCTCTAAAAGGCACAGTGTTGCTTCGGATTTAACTTCAATCGTCAAAGATGCCAATCTGCGCAACTTGGCTTTTTATCAATTCCTGATTGGCGCAGGTGCCGGGATGACGATTCCCTTCTTTAATGTTTTTTTGAGTGATTCCTTGGGTGCCTCTGCCGGTGAAATTAGCACTATTACCATGGGTTCTCGTGTTGTGTTGACAATTGCAGTGCTGATGAGTCCCTGGTTGGTCAAAGCATTCGGGCGTATCAAATCGGTATTGATTACCCAAATGTTATCAATACCGGCACTTCTTTCAATCTCCTTTGCTCCGGGGTTATGGATTGTAGCCTTGCTATACTGGTTCCGGACTGCTTTAATGAATATGTCCTCTCCTATAGCCACCTCCTTTGCCATGGAAATCGTCCCCAGCGACATGCGCGCAACGGCCAGTTCCACAATCAACATGGGGAACTCCATCGCCCGAAGTGTCAGTCAAATTTTAGGAGGTTTGATGATGGATGCTTGGGGAAACACTTCGCCTTATTATTTCACCTGTGTGTTATATTTCTTGGCCAGTGTTTTTTACTACCGCGCTTTCAACAAATTTGACAAACCCCAAGTGCACCAAGCACAAGCATAGCATATTATAGAAGCAACCGGAAACTCTTTTCATCTAAGAGTTTCCGGTTGCTTTTTATTTCTGATAAAGTTTATTACTGCCGTAATTGGGTTCACAGGTAAGGTGAATCCCCAGACGGCGGAAAACCGATTCATCGACCTGCGACAATAATACCGTAGAGTGTGCTTCACAATCCCGTAGTTGAGGCAAACAGCTCATCGCAGTTTTTGCTACTTCACTGCTCACTGCGCTAATAGATAACGCAATCAACACTTCATCTGTGTGTAATCGTGGGTTTTGATTGCCCATGATTTCAGTCTTCATGGTTTGAATTGGCAGTATCACTTCGGGTTCAATCAGCTTCACTTCCTTGTTGATTTCTCCCAAGGTTTTTACTGCATTGAGTAGTGCTGCCGAGGAAGCCCCTAACAAATCCGAAGTTTTACCCGTGATAATCTGACCATTGGCTAATTGAATCGCCATCGCAGGTTGATTCTGGGTGTCTTTACTACGCTTTAAAGCAGCTTGCACGACAGGTCGATCTTCGATTGTGATTCCGGCTTGATTCATAAGTAATTCTAATTTATGTACCGCTTCTTCTGGCCAGAACCCTTTGCGTCTCATTCCCAACGTATCATAATAACGCCGCACGATTTCATCTTTGGCTGCTTGACTTACCGCCTTATCATCGGCAATTCCATAACCTGCCATGTTCACACCCATATCGGTGGGGGATTGATACGGACATTCGCCGCTAATTCGCTCAAACATGGTGCGCAGAACCGGGAAGACCTCGACATCGCGATTGTAATTGACGGTGGTAATTCCATACGCTTCCAAATGATAGGGGTCAATCATATTCACATCATTGAGATTCACTGTAGCAGCTTCATACGCTAAGTTGATTGGATGTTTTAGGGGTAAATTCCATATGGGAAAGGTTTCGAATTTAGCATACCCAGCCACACTGCCTCGTTTGTGCTCATGATACAATTGAGATAAACAGGTTGCCATTTTACCGCTGCCCGGACCTGGTGCAGTAACAACAACCAGAGGGCGGCTGGTTTCAATATATTCATTCTTACCAAACCCATTATCGCTGACAATAACGGAAACATTCAGGGGATAATTTTCTATGGGATAATGCAAGAAAACCGGCACGCCTTGTCGCTGTAACTGTCTGCGGAATCGTCGAGCAGAAGCTTGACCGGAAAACTGACTGATGACAACGCTACCCACATATAATCCTATTCCACGAAACGCATCGATGAGTCGTAGAACATCGGCATCATACGTGATTCCAAGATCGCTTCGCATTTTATTATCTTCAATATCGCCGGCCTTAATGACAATAATGATTTCTACTTGGTCGCTAATGGATTGCAGCATACGCAATTTGCTGTCCGGTTTAAAGCCCGGCAAGACTCTGGATGCATGATAATCATCAAAGAGCTTACCACCAAACTCCAAGTACAGTTTGCCACCAAATTTGTCGATTCTGGCCTTGATTTCTTTTGACTGTTTTTCAATGTAAAGATCGAGGTCAAATCCTGCCTTGACCAAAGAAAACGCCCCCTTTATATTCTAGATGTAGCACAGTTCATAACGTTAAATATAACACAACACGAAACTTCTTTCAAGGGAAGAGGACCTCTTTTGTTGAATAATAAACTATGAAAAGGGGTGGTTTTTTTGTACCAGGATTTCGGTTTGATTTATCCTACTGCAGATTTACAAATGCTCGCGGAATATACGCATTTAAAGAGACCTCGGTTTATTCTCACCTTAGACCAGCTGGTTTCTTCTTTGGGCAAAGAATTCACCCAGGGCAAACGGCCCTTAGTTGCGCGGGAACAAGAATTAATCCTCAGCGATATTCTCCAACGCCTCAATAAAGATGGCCACTTACAATGGCTTTTGCTCACGAAAGAACAAGAACACGGTATGGTGGTATCGTTAAAAAACATGCTTCAGATCTACATGGAAAACGGGATTGTTAGTGATGTCTTAAATCGTATTGCAGCAATGAGCACCTCCCCACGATTTCACGATTTAACCCTTTTGTATAGCGAATATCAGTTGTATAAACAAACCCATAAGCTTTATGAGCTCAGTGATGTCTACCAATGGATTTTCAATCTGGATAAAGATCAACCTCTACCCGAGCCGCTAACAACCCTGAAAGGCTTGCGCGCTTTTCATTTTTACTTTAGTCGGCCTTTGGAGAAGCGCTTTTTTGCATGGCTTTGTTCTCGCATTCCCGATTGTGAAATTGAAACTACCGCGCCCCGCGGGTGGGAAGCATTTCAACCAAACAACGTTCAAGTTCTTTGCGCGTTCGATATGCGACGAGAGATTCAAGAGGTCTTGGTACGAGTCAAGCAATCACTCGTGCAAGGAATCCCTCCTTATGCTTGGGCAATTCTGGCGCGCTCGGAAACTCCATATTTCCCAATCCTGCGCGAAGAGCTTGAGAAAGCTCAAATTCCCTATAGCATGGTTTTACGTACCCCCTTAACACAGCAACCCTTAATCCAAGCGGTTCATATGATTCTTCGTGTTGCTGCCTCACCCCATCGGTTTTCTCTAAAAAACCTGTTACGTGCCCCTTTGATGAATCGAAATGCAACTCTTGCGGCAGAGTTGGCTTCCCTTTGGCCTGCAGAAGGATTAGAGGGGGATTGGACTACATGGTTCAACCGCTTTAAACGCGCAGCAGAACGGAATCACAATCTGCTTGCCTGGCCTGAAGATGATGAAGATCCTCGGCCTAAGAAACGATATTCAGAACAGTTTTTCCACGATGCGGAAACACTTCTTCTGGAATGGCAAAATGATCTGAATTCAATCCCAGAAAAGGCAACTCCAAGTGAGTTCAGAGAAGCTCTAATGACACTGTTCTCTGTCCGAGGTTTCCATGAAAACATTATAAAACTTCGGAAAATCGACCTCCCACAGGAAGAGCTCCTTCTTTTGGAAAAGCAGAATCAAGCCGCCTGGCAGGAGCTTGATAAAGCCTTACGGCAATTAGAAATCGCATCAAGTGTAGTTCACCTCGATGAAAAATGGGCCTTTCCCGATTATGTTCAAGAACTATCAGCCTTGTTGGCCTCTGTACAGCTTCCGATTCCCTATGGTCAGCCAACCGGTGTGCGCATAGGAACTCCTTTACGTATGCGTGGTCAACACTTTCATGGAGTGGCCGTCTTAGGCCTCAACGATGGTGTGTTTCCAGCTCCTGGTGGTAACGATTGGATGTTAGATGCCGACTCCTTAAAAATCCTCTCTCAAGCAGGATATAGCATTCCAACTCCGGAAGATCGGGCGGCTGAAGAAGAAGCTCTCTTTCGCAGTTGTTTGGAAATGGCAGAGAAACAATGGATTCTTTCCTACAGTCGTCGAGACTTTAAAGGTCAGGGTCTAACCTCTTCTCCTTTCTTACTTCTGCTTCAAATCTACTTTTCGAGCAAAATCTCTGTGCAAGAAACAGACTCTTCTTTATTTCGCATCAAAGAGGAGCATACGTTGTCGGCAGAGTCTTTGAAACAAATAACTCTTGCGCATGCATCTGAGCCGCCGGCACCCGAGCCTCCCCTGATCGTGGATAAAACGTTCTTACCTAAAAAAATACTGCAGTCTCCCTCGGCTTATAATCAGTATCAGAGTTGTCCCTATGCCTATTTTCTGACCTACATTCTGCGCTTGGAGCAACCTCAAAGCGTAGAAACGGACTTAACCCCATTGGATCGCGGTACCCTCATGCATCGTATTTTGGAAGCCTTGGTCAAAGCCTGGAAGGAGCCCCTCTATGAGACCAATCCACCCGATCTTGAAGCTTGTAAAGCGATGATCCCTCAGGTTATGGACCAGTTCTGGATTCAACCTGAACTTCTGGAACTCTCACCAAAGCTTTGGCAGACTGAACGCTTGCGATATCAGCGTCGATTCGAAACTTGGCTGGAAGAAGAAGCAGGACTGTATCAGGAGCGCAATGCTATCCCTCTCTATAGTGAATGGAAGTTTGGGCATGATACTCTCGTCCAGTTGGATGAGAACTGCTACCCTATACAAGGTAAAATCGACCGAATTGACTTCTTACAAGGAGAGCAGAACCAGTATTACTTGTATGATTATAAAACCGGAAGTCCTGCTCGTTACAAAGCCCTGAAAAAAGAACCTTTAAATGATTTACAGCTGCCTTGTTATGGATTGGCCTGGGAGAAGCAGAATCATGGGGAAATGCATTCCGCTGCCTATTACTTTCCCGGACAAGGGGAAGGAATGGCCGAATTGGTTGAAACGGTCAAACCTCAGAATTGGCCGGAATTGAAAGAAGATGCCTTACGGATTTTGCGCAATATCGATACCATGATCAGCAGAGGGTACTTTCCTAAAGATCCCAAGGACGATGCCTGTGACCGCTGTCCCTATGCCTCTTTATGCCGAAGGGAGATGAAACCTTGAGTACTTTTTCCGCGAATCAACGATATGCCGTTGAAAAGACTCAACAGTCTTTGGTTCTCACCGCCGGAGCTGGTGCCGGGAAAACTCGGGTTTTGGTTCATCGATATTTGCAACTGCTCCAAAGCGGATTAGGTTTGGATCAGATTGTAGCCATCACCTTTACCAATAAAGCTGCCGGTGAAATGCGGGAGCGCATTGGTCAAGAACTATTGAAAAGGCTTCAAGACGCAAAGACTTCTGAGCAATCATCCCAGTTACAGCAGTGGATTTTGTTACTACCTTCCGCAACCATCACTACAATCCATGGCTTTTGTAGTGGTATTCTGCGTCAATTCCCCTTGGAAGCAGAAGTAGATCCGCATTTTCAGATCATGGAAGAATGGGAAAGCCGTTCTTTGCTACGGGAAGTCATCCTTCAATCTTTAGAAACGGCCTTGGATCAAGGCAACCCTTTTCTATCGATCCTCTTGCGCAAGAAATCAGTGAGTCAAGCCGTTGAGACCTTACAGAGTTTTTTACAACAAATAAACAACAAAGGCGTGCCTATTACACAAATCATTGCCGAATTAGGCAAAGAAAAGTACGATTCCAACCAACTCTGGCATGATTTTGAACAAGCAGCTCAGGAGTTCTGCCAAACAACCTTGGTATTCGATAAGCGGGGAACAACGGCGATTAACGATTGGCAGACTCTTTATGATAAGGTATCGAATGCGTCCGGCCCATGGTTTAACGCCCTACCCATGGAGGCTCAAGAAACATGGTTGCACGAAGTAGGAACGATTTGCGAACAATATGAACCCAAAGAAGGAGAAAAGCTCAGCAAAAACGGTCAGCTTCTGAGTGACGCCTTAACAACTTGCCGTTTGGGAGCGTTGATCAACCAGATATGGGAAGACTGGTTGCAACGTTATTATCCTTCTGCTCTACAACTTCTACAAACGATACAAGAACGATTCATACAGGAAAAGAACAAACAGCATTGTCTTGATTTTACCGATTTAGAACATCGGACCTTGACCTTGCTTCAGGAAAACCCGCAGGTGGTTCAACAATTGCGCAAACGCTACCATGCCTTTCTAATCGACGAATTTCAAGATACCAACTATGCTCAATATAAGCTGATTTCCCTGCTCAACGAGAGCAGCCTTCAGCAAAGTCTGTTTGTAGCTGGAGACGTGAAACAATCCATCTATGGATTTCGCGGGGCTGTGGTTCGCTTATTCCGAGATATGAGTGAGAATATCGGTAAAGCCTTACATGGCACCGAGTTTGAATCCCAGAAAAACCTGGAAACCAATTATCGTAGTGGTGCTCAGATTATCCAGCTCGTTAATCAATACTTTCAAAACAAGTTGGCCGATTATGAGCCGATGCAAGCTGCTCGCCCTGCCGACCCTGACATTCCTCAATTGGAATTGCTGATCACCTTGGAAGCCAGCGGTGAGCTCTTCCGTAATTTTGAAGCGGAAGCGATTGCTACACGGATCCAAACCATGGTAGAACGCAAAGAAATGTTGGTGTACGAACAAGATGCTGAAGGAGTAGAACAACCTCGTCCAGTACGCTATGGTGATGTCGCCATGCTCTTTCGCAGCCGTAGCGATCTACCCCTTTATGAAAACGCATTAAAACAGCTGGGCATTCCCTATTTGGTTGTGGGAAATCGAGCTTTTTATCAACGTCAAGAAATCCAAGATTTGCTGCACGGTTTGGCTGCTGTGGCCAATGCAGGGGATGACTATGCCAATTGGGCTTGGTTAACAGCGGCGCATCATGGCATTCCGCTAAAAGCGTTGGCTGAACATGCTTTGCACTGTCGGAATCATAGAATAAGTTGGTTGACCTATGATTGGTTCGGCCCCAAAGAAATTCTCGAGCCTTGGCAACACGCTATCCACCGTTTACAGCAGTGGCAAAAATTACAAGCCTTCCTCGATGTGCCAAATCTACTCAGACAAATGATTCGCGATTGTCGTTTGGAAACTTATTATGCAGCCCAACCCATGGGGGAACAAGCATGGACGAATTTGAGCAAGTTTATTAGCCTTGCCGAACAAGCTTCCGGGCAAAATTATTACGGGATTCATGAATGCCTTTACTATTTCCACCAGTTGGCAGAAGAAGAAAGTGAAGCGGAACTTACGTTGTTCACCGAAGGGCAAGACGCCGTCCGCATCATGACCATTCACGCTGCCAAAGGATTAGAGTTCCCGGTTTTATTCTTACCGGATCTTATTCGCAAACAAGATCACCGTAATTCTGATTACTTGATTTGGAATGCAGAACAGGGATTCACCTTCCGTAATGGTAATAAGCGGGGTGCTTTAGTAGCAGATTCCCTTTTAGAAGCTGAACGAGAAGAATCTCAACGAATTCTTTATGTAGCAATGACTCGTGCACGCGATTACTTGGTCTTATGCGGGGGAAACCATACTCGTTTAAATAGCGGCAGTTGGTGGTCGCAGATACAAGAATGGCTGCGCGAAGAAACTGCTTATGACCAGGCTCTGGCTTCACAGGAACCGCCGACCATCATCCGCGTTCATGACTTACCCTTCCGACTGACCATGCAAGCAGCGCAAGCTCCGGAACTTGCTAAGGATCCCCCGAATTGGGAGATACCGGAGGAAATATCTGATCAAAGTGCCGGCCACGTTACTCCTATTTCTTTTCCGGGAGAAAATTTAAAACTACCTTTGACTCCCATGCAAGAAGAAATTAAAGTGCAAGCCAGACCAGCTCTTCGAGTTTCTGCAACGGGTCTGTTAAATTTTCAACGTTGTCCTCGCAGTTACTATTTGCGTTATCGGCTGTGGCTAAAGGATGATGTCTTTGAAACCACTCAACAAAGGATTCCTCTTGACAGTGACCGCATGGAGGAAGAAGGTAATTTGGCTTCAAACGAAGAAAATAAGAATACTTACCAAAATCCCCTGCTCTTTGGTTCATTGGTTCACAGGTTGTGCGAATTGAGCACTCCTGAATCAAATCCGAAGGAGATCCTAGACCAAGTATTAGCCGAACCTATGTTTCAAGAGATGACGCCACAGGGACCCGAAGCTTTGGAATTGGTGGAGCGGCTTATGGAGAACCAGGAGTATAGGGCAATTTTAGATAAGGCGCGAGACCTAAAACGCGAGTGGACTTTCCTTTCTCCCCTGGTAGATGGTGTTTATCTTGACGGAGTCATTGACCTGTTGAGTGAAGATACCCAAGGAAATTTACACATTCTGGATTATAAAACCAACCGAGTTCCAGAAGATCCGCTTTTAGCACAAACAAAAATTGCAGAAATCACAGAGAATTATGCGTTGCAGTTACAATGGTATGCCCTAGCAGTTGAACAGCTATTGAACAAGCCAGTTGTTTCCGCACAATTAGCCCTGGTTCGAGCCAATGTCCTTTGTGAAATCTCTTGTGCTCCAAGTGCTCTGGAACAGGCAAAAATAAAAGCTCAAAGCCTAACAGAAAAAATGGAAACCGGAAAACACTTGCTTGATTATGAAAAAAACGTGAACAAGCATTGCAAACAGTGTCCCTATATCAATATTTGCCTTGACGATAACGAAAGGAGCAACGTCTTTGAAAATCACCTACCTACATAACAGTGCTTTTGCCTTGGAATGGGCGGATCATTTTGTGGTCATCGACTACTTCAAACACACGCCCGGTTCCAGTATTCGAGATGGGGTATTACGACCCCACGATTTTCTAAAATACCCTCGTGTCAGTGTGTTGTCGACGCACGGACATGGAGATCATTATAATCCGGTTGTTTTGACCTGGTCTCAACACCGGGAAATTGATTATGTCTTTGGCTATGATTTAGAAAAAAAGGTCATACACCCCGGGGTACATTTCATGCGTCCCGGTGACACCGTCCAATTGGGGGATCTTTTCGTGACGGCCTATGGCAGCACCGACGAAGGGGTTTCATATCATCTAAAGAAGGGTAATCTTTCCATATTCCATGCCGGTGATTTAAACAATTGGCATTGGCAGGAAGAATCGACAGCCCACGAGATTACCGAAGCGGAAGAAGCTTATTTACGAGAATTACGGGTGATCACTTTGCACACGTTACCCTTGGATGTCGCCTTTTTCCCCATTGACCCGCGTATGAAAACCGATATTCATAAAGGGGCTCTGCAGTTCGTGCAGCAAGCCCGTCCTACTCGCTTGATTCCCATGCACTTCGGGCAATTCTTCCCCTTAACAGAGAAGATCCGCGAAGACTTAGCCCCCTATAGCATCCTCACCTATCTTTCCAACCCCGGCGATTCAATTGAAATTAAAGAATAACAAGGAGGATTATTATGCAATTCAAACTTAGCCACAGCAACATTAACGTCACTGATATGCAACGCAGCTTAGACTTTTATGCAAAAGCCTTGGGTCTGAGCATTCATCGCGACCGCACCGCCAAAGACGGTAGTTACCGAATCTGCCATTTAACCGATGGTTCAGGAACCTATACCTTTGAAATCACTTGGTTGCGCGACAAAGAAGGTCCCTACGAATTAGGGGATAATGAATCTCACATTGCTTTTGTGGTAGACGACTTTGAAGCCGCTCACAAGCTTCACACCGAAATGGGTGTCATCTGCTACGAAAACCCGGGTATGGGAATTTATTTCATTGAAGATCCCGATGGCTACTGGTTAGAAGTCTTACCGATGCGTAAATAATCGATACATAAAAAAGCTGTCCAACCGTTTGGTTGGACAGCTTTTTTTATAAATTCATTTTAGAGGTATGTTTCGAACCAGCGCATGATTTGACGCAAGCGGTCCGCTCTATTCATGGGTTTGCCGCTGCGAGACAATTCATGATTTTCTCCGGCAAATCGAACAAATTCACACTTGTTGCCCAGCCGCATGAGGGCTACATAGAATTGCTCGGCTTGTTCCATGGTGCAACGATGATCTTCTTCGGAATGGATAAAGAGTAAGGGGGTTTTGACCTTAGGAGCATAACGGATGGGGCTACGACTCATAATAAAGTCTTCGCCACCTTCGTCCCAAAGATCAACTCCGCCCATACCAGACTTGTTGCCAACCCAACCGATATCGGATACACCGTATTTGGTATAAATATTGGAAATGGAACGCAAGGTTACGGCAGCTTTGAAACGATTGGTTTGGGTGACCATCCAGTTGGTCATGTAGCCGCCATAAGATCCACCGGTAACACCTAAGCGACTTTCATCGATCCAGGCATTTTCTTTAATCGCTTGGTCGGTAATGGCCATAAGATCGGCATAATCACCGCCACCCCAGTCCCCGATTACGCCTAAGGCGTGTTTCTCACCGTAGGTTGCGGAACCGCGTGGGTTGCTACATAATACTGCATATCCAGCTGCTGCTAGCAACTGGTATTCATGAACAAAACTATACCCCGACGCTCCGTAAGGGCCGCCGTGGATTTCTAAAACCATGGGATACTTCTTGTTTGTATCAAAGTTGATTGGCCGTAGCAACCAACCATGGACTTCTTCCTCATCGCGGCTGACTGTGGAAATGGGTTCCATGGGAGCAACATAGACTTCATTCAACATGTCTCGATTGAGATTGGTCAGACGAACACCTTTTTCCATTTCCGGAGCTTTGTAATAAACGTTGCTGGCATTCATGGAACAGTCGAGGACATAGGAAACCGGCATTTCACCATCTTTGGTTAAGCCTTCAACCGCGCTAAAGCTGGTAATGCCATGTTTACCGGTCGTAACCATGGACTGAGCACCACTGGCCAAATCAAAGCGGTAAATATTGGTTTCGCCAGCTACGGTAATTAAGGAATACACACCGGAGCTGTCGCCTAACCATTGGAAAGCGCCACTACCGCCGTCTGCTCTGGCATCGCCACCACAATTGTTGCCAACCGTGTAATCAAACGGTTCGGTCAAGTTCTTGGCTGGACCCCCACTTACCGGACGCACTAAAATACTGGTGTTGACGCCATTTTTCCCTTGGCCTTTTTCGTGACCTAGGTAGGCGATCCACTTGCCATCGGGAGAGAAGGATGGACTATGAGCGGTGCCTTCATTGTTAGTAACCGCTTTAATTTCACCACTAGCGATGTCGACCGTCCAAATGTTGTTGATTTCGTTGATATCATCATTTTCTAGACGAGAGCTAACGAAAGCCAAGGTTTTGCCGCAGGGGCTCCATGCAGGTGAGGACTCGCTGAATTTACCATCGGTTACTTGCTTGAATTCGCCGGTTTTAAGATTCATGACAAATAAATGTTTGGGACGGGGATCTAAGAAGCCCATGCCGTTGAATTTGTAGCGAATTTTAGTGATGACGCGCATGTCTTTATTCTTTTGTTCCGGTTTAGTACCGGGCACGCAAGAGGAGAATGCTACTTCATTCGAATTGGCCGGGTTCCAGGTCAAGCCTGCCAAGCCTTCTTCCCAAGTGGTCACTTGTTTTGCTTCGCCACCACTCAGCGCAATCACCCATAACTGGGCTTTGCCGCTGCGGTTGCTCATGAAATAGATCCCTTTACCGCAAGAACTCCAGCGGGGAGCGGTATCGCGGATCAGTTTGTCTGTAATCTGATGATTCGTAAAGGGACGCGCTTCGCTCCATCCTTCTTCCGTTTTGTCCATTATCCACAAAGTGCTCTTGTAGCCGTTTTTTTCCACATCCATCACGGTGTGAACAAATACAATATGCTGACCATCGGGAGAAAGTTGACTGTCGCCCGGAAACTTCATGGCCAGTAAATCATCAATAGTGATTGGTCGTTTGTTCATAGAATCGACTCCTTTCGATTTAGGGATAAGAAAATCCCTGCTGTACATAATTTCTGTACAACAGGGACGATTTCCTTCGTTAGACGAAAAAGATGTTAGGTTATGGCTCAGGTGAATTATCTGGAAGCTCGGGCATGTCAGCAATCCAACGAGCTTCCGCAGTATGCCAATGGAAAACGCGGAACGAATCAACAACCCAATAAATGTTTGGAATCGTTGATAATCCATCCATCTCGTAGAAATTATGTCCAGCTATGATTTCGTTCTTCAGAAGATCTCCTTGATATAGAATTAAAGCTGTGTTATCTTGAAGCGCTGTAACGGAAGAAAAAAGGAAGATTCTTCTGGGAGGTTGTTGAGCCGTACGAGCTAAATCCAATGATCCATTCAAAACCATGGCTTTATCAACAGAAATATCCACGGTTGCTAGATTAAACTTAAGAGCTTCGCGTAAGCCGAGTTCATCTACGCTGACAGAAGCTGAACCTCCTCCGGAAACTAGACTTCCATCTGTAATAGTACCGCCTTGTAAGTAACCACCCCTAAGACTCTCCGAGGTCCCTTGCACAACAATGCTCCCTTTGTTCTCAATCATACCATAGGCCATTTGGGAACCAGATGCTAAAGTAAGGGTTACGCCCTCAGGTATCACTACGGTTCGATATACTTCAATAGACCATGATTGTGAGCCCCTATCTGGCACCGTCATATTTTGAGTTATGATGATATCTCTCTCATCTGACGTTGCCGCTGCGGCTTGCAACTCTGCATAAGTTGAGACGGCTTCTCCCTGTACAGGTGGAGTTGTATCCAAGAAAGGATAATATATAACCGAAATACCACTCTTCTGAATGTTCACTTGTACAGAATCATTATCAGCGTCCAGAGGATTTGATGGAACCAATGCAGTCAAACTGGGTATTGTTTCTCCCTCTTTCGTAATAGCAAACCTTTCAATCTGGAGGGGGGTCAAGCTGTTATCGAGTTCAATCTCATAAAGGGTATAGATTATACTTTCATCCACAGAATCAGTAATAATCACCCACTCATTTTCGGGAGTTTTGTTCCAATCTACCCTGCTGACATCATAAGGTATGTTGGAACCGGCCATGTCTTTTAGGGAAATGGCAATGTGGTTTCCCGCCGTTCTAGCGTCGATAACAGTGCCTTGGCCCGCATGGAGGGTGACTTCTGAACCTTCGAAACCTGCTAATACAATTTCCTTTGTACCGATAACAACATTCGCTCCGGGTCTGTAAGTCAGAACACGCATTTCGAAGGGTGCATTCACTTGCAGGTTCGAAACGTCAACCTGTCCCCAAATATTCACATGGTTGCCGACCAATCCGCTAACTCTTAAGAACGCGGTGGTTTCTGACCAGCCACCTAAGGTTAAAGCTAAGTTGGTATCAAACGGGTACGGTGTATCTGTCGGGAATTTCAATGCTACATCTTGGTTTGTTTTCCACAATTCGAAGGTTTGAACATACTTCATGTTTTGCGGCACTTGAATACCTGCTTGCACTTCTTTGACCAATCCGTGGATTCCCAACATTTGATGCTGTAGCATGGGGTCACAAGAACTATGGTTATTTGTATCTCCGTGTTTCTCAAAGTCATCACAGATCCAGCTCAAGTTTGCCCCAAAGAATTCATCTTGTTGTAGAGTATCGTTCCCAATTACGAGATTCCCCTGTAAGTTGAACCGACCATTCGGCTCACCCGAAGTCACCGATACATTCCCTTCACACATGACCACTGTATTAGAAGCCACCCCAGACAGGTTCAATACCCAGTCGGGGTCAAACTTCCAATCTAGTCCATTGCTGGTTGCTTGCACTTCAACAACACCAGTCACCGGACTACCCATCATGGAAACTTCAAAAGGTACTTCATTCAAGATAATGGTCAATCCCTGTAAGAATTCGCATTGTGGCAACTCTAAACGTCCAGCCCAGTTCTCTTCTCGGTTACTAAGCGGCTGTTCTACGTTCTTCGTCATCGTGGTACTGATCGTAATCGGTTCTGTGAAGATTCTGTTAGCAATGGTCAGATCATTTCCAAAGAGTATGATCTCTGTTCGGCTGCTCTCCAGTTTGCCAAAAGCCTCTTGAAGTCTGCGATTCCAATCCCCAAGGTCCCCTTGAATCACTTCATTATTCGGTTCAAGCCGATTCCAATCATTCGGTAAAATACCACGCTGCAGCAAATACATAATAGCAACGTAATCCGGATGACTTTGATCAACATCTTCATAGAAAGCATTGGGATTTGTTGGAACCAGTGTTTTCTGAAGAGTGGCTTCGATTTTTTGTGCTAAACCATAGAGCACTTGAATCAAATCCAAGCGAGTCACACTTTGCCAAGGTTTTGCTAGCTGATCGATGGGGTTCATGAGCTGATTCTTCAAGACCAAAGCCATGCTGTCTTCTGTATCGGCGTCTTGAATCATCTCCTGCCAATCTGTGAAGAGTGCAGCATATTGAGTTTTCTCTTCAAATGTTGGTAACTGCAATCCATATTCGCTGATTCTTCCTCTTTCAACCATTTCCGTATAAGTAAACAAGATGGCTTTCGCCACATCGGCTCGATTGGCGATGGGTTGTTGATACGGCAAGAATTCGTAAATTACTGTAATGGTTTCATTTCCGCTGACCCATTCCACCGTCATGCGAACTTCCCAAGGATCTTCTATGTCTTGTGGATTAACTGGGTTTAAGTGAGTTTTTTCATCCAAACTGAAATGTTCCATAGTATGGGGAATTGCTATCCAGCCCGTGATATCTCCTGCTTCAGAACGAACCGGCTTCTCCAAAGTTATGGTGTATGTCCCAGAGGAAGCTGGCAACAAAGAATCAAAGTAGACAGCGTAATTTCCTTCATCGCCGAAAACATGATAATTATTGATATCGTATTCTTGCTCGAGAATGCTACTGAACAAGGACATCATGAAGTTTCCAGTATTATAGATTCTTGCTCCATTCTCGGCAGCAATACGAATACCCTTGTTGTTATCTCCTGTCAATACTACGGTTTGCCCAGCGGTGAGGATTTGAGATTCTTGACCATCTTCCGGATACCAGTTGTTCAGGAATATCATACCTTGACTTACGAATTGAGTTAAGTCTGCCGGCCCGGTGACTTCGGTATCACAAGCTGCAGAACCAATGACATTCCAAGCACTCCAAGCAGAGGTATCGGCTTGAAGAAATAACTGACCTATGGCAGGTTGAATTTGTTGAATGTGAAGCTCCACCGGTACCTGAGTTTTGATGTCTCGAACCTGATACTTTGCAATGCCACTATACTTTGATGTTTGGTCAATTAAAGGGGTTACAGAAGCAATTTGACCGTTGAATTCAATCATATTGAACTGCAGAGCCGGAGGAGAATTGGGATCATTGGGGTCTTGTTTACAATCATTATGATCATAAATCTGATTAGGCGCGTGCCAAGCGTTGCACTCCCTCGTAATTCCAGCTTGATACGACCAATCTTGTGGGGGCTCTTGAGTACTGATCGTGGCGGAGTCTACTCGAATTCCATTGAGCACGAAATACCCAACTTGGTTGCTGGAGACACTTACATTGACTGTATTATTAATGATTGTACCAGAGGGAACCCCATAGACTCGAACCTGAATTTCAGGAAGATAAAGGTTTGGGCTAAGGGTCGGGTGCTGTGCAACGTTCAATTCTTGATCTTTTAGTTGGACATTTTCAAAACCGACCTGATACCCTACTTCACCTAACTGCAAGGTCAATCCCTCATTGAAAGTGCAGTTGATAAAGCGAATCTCCCCACCTTGGTTCTCGGGTGACCAAGGACCCTTGCTAATATCAAATTCTCGATCACTAAAAATTGTCACAGCTTGATTGAATATTTTGTTTTCTACACGAACTTCTTGGCCATAGAAAACTTCAAAAGAGTTTTCCAAGGAAGGAGCAGGCCCTAAGTTCTGTTGTAAGCGCCAAATCCAGTCTCGCAAATCTCGGTCATTGAGAATTTCACTCGGCCGGAATCCAGCATCATCGGGTGAAAAGACACCTGCTTTTGCTAACTTCAGAATTGCAGTGCCAAGATCTCCCGTGGGCAAATCACTGAAATTGGTGTTCGGAGCCACGTTCAAATCTAATCCATTCGGGTATGTTCCTACTAGCTGTAGAACATTCACCAAAGCTACCAGAGTCTGTGCTGTTTGACCTCTGCTAACCTGCTCTTGTAGCTTGACGTACTTTAAATCGCCTTCGATGATTTCTGGTAAAAGCTGATGCTTGAGCATAAAGGCCATGGCCGTTTTTTCTTCTACGGATAAACCACCCCAATCGGAATAGGTGATCGACATCTGTTCCATCTCTTGTGCTGTTGCATCAGCTAATCCGTAGACATTTCGGAACTCGCCGTAGAGATTCATAGCAAAGGTTCTTCGGTCAAGATAATTCACCTTAATGGGGATTTGCTCCAAAATAACCGTAATGGTTTTCTCGCCATTTCTCCAGGTGGTGCTCAGTTTCAACTGATTGTAATCGGTTACCTCGCTTTGATTCACAGGAGTTAAGTGGGTTTTATTCTCGCCTACGAACGCGAACTCATCCATCGCAACCATGGTATACTCCATTTGCTGTGTAACTTCATTCCATGTTCCTTGCGAAACCACAAAATCGTAATCTGCTGTGTTTTCTGTACCTATGTAAACTCCACAATCCCCTTGGTTGCCATAGACATGCGGCAACCCGATTTGGAATCCGCGATTGGTATCAGACAGATAATTAATGGTAAAGGGTTGACTGCTTTCGGGCACTAAAACCGTTGCAGCATTATCTGCCGTAAGCGCTATCGCTCTATCGCCACGTCCAAGTAAACGCACTGAATGATTCCCGATGTTCACAGCCGTGTCTTCCCACCAAGTTCCGATATCGATGATTCCGCTGACAGTTAATTCACGCAGGTCCGTATGACCGACCACTTCCAAGTTTCCAGTAAGTGAACCGGTAAGAATCAATATATTTTGTCTTCCACCATTAATCCGGAAAATGGATGGAATGGTATCGTAGGTGCCAAAGTTGAGACGAATGTTTTCCGGGCAATCGTCATTCATCACTACACGACCGAAATTCACCAGGGCATTCGTAGGATCGGGATTAGGTAAGGTCACTGCAGAAACATTGCCTCTCAGCTCTAAAACACGATACTTGTCTGCCGGAACCGATGGATTCGCAGAGGGGTCTTTGACACAGTCGCTGTGATCTCCGCTGTAATCCGGTGCATGTTGTGCTTCGCATTCTTTCCAAAGCAATGCGCTTAAGCTTTGCCCCTCTAGAACACTTCCTGTACTCTGAACTTGTGCTCCATTGAGGAAGAACGTACCCACCGCATTCATGGTTACTTCGGTATTGACATCTGATAACACCGTGGTACCCGATGGAATACCGTTAAGAGAAACCCGGATGTCTCGGTTGTAGGAATCGGGCATCATATTCTCTGTAGTATATCCCCAGGTAAACATTTGAGAGGAATCTGGAGTCGTGGTATAGATTTCATTGTTGTGGAGAACGACGTTATCAAAGATCACCATATAGCTGATGTCGACCAAATTGATCTTCAAGTGGTTGCTGAACTTGCAGTTGATAAATCGGACTTCCCCACCCTGATTGTCGGTGAAACCAGGGTCATCCAAACTGTAAACAGAAACTTCGTTCACAAAATTCTTATTCATGTAGACCGGGTTTTCACCGGGTACAATGCGAATGACAGAAATACTCGAATCTGAATAACCAGCAGCCGCTACCAAGCGGTTGAGCAACTCTTCCAACTCGCTACCCCAGGAGTATCTTGTGGTTTCGATATTATACCCTGAGTTAAACTTGCCTTCTGAATTGCCAGTAAAGACACCTGCTTTAGCCAATTCAGTAACCGCTACATAATATCCATCGGTTGAATTGATGTCACTAAATGTAGGTTGATTCATAATCGGCGTCAAAGGAGCAGGTAGCTTTTGCGCTAATTCATAGAGCAACGTTGCTACTTCAGCACGATTTAGGCGAGCAGAGGGTTCAATCACGAAGTCATTGCTTTCCAGAGACACTTGACGTCCACTATAAACTTCGTTGAAGAGAATCCAAGCCATTGCCTCTTCACGAATGTCATTTGGATCTTCTGATTGAATTTCATACCAATCGATATACTTCGTTGTGTATCCGCTCAGATCATCTGCAGTAGGAGTGTTAAAACCATACCCTTCACGGAATCGTTGATACAAACCTAAAAGAATCTCCATGCGATCCGCAAGAAAATGATATTCTATACGATAAGGATTATCCAAAGGATTATTGATTTCATTTATGATAATGGTTCCAAAATTGACGATGTGGGCATTCTCTTGATTATTCAACGTGGCTCCGGGTATAATCTTCATTCGGGTATCCGGGTCCAAATGCAATTCACCGAAGTTAGTAATACTTCCTTGTAATACCAATTTCGCTTGTTCTTTCAAGGTTAGACCGAAGCCGTTATTAATGATCAAATGAGCATTTTTCTGCACGATAATGTTTTTGCGAGACTCTTCTCTGGCCGATAAGTCGATTTGCCCCTGCAAGAGTATTGTCTGAACAGATGCATCGTTGAGAGCACCAGGGAGATCATCATATGAAGTGACCAAGCGTAGCAAGGGTTTAATCGTTGCAACAAAAATTGTATTGGTTGCAGAGACCTCGTCTACCATAGCACTAGCCAACAAAGCATTCCTATCGAGCGCAGGATCCACAAAGACGGTGGAAACATTCAACATCCAGTGTTCGGTTAGCCTCTCCAGTAGTAACTTATACTGCCCACGTGTCATCCACTCGTTTGGGCTCATTTGCAGTTTGGTTCCCACTTGTGCGGTTCCGTGAATTATACCGTGGTATGCAAAGAAGGCAAAGGCTTCTTTTTCGGCCTCTGTCATGTTGACTGCATCGACCAACGTGTTTATGGTTGCGGTTTGAATATCTACAGCAAGCATCCAATTCGGATACTCCGCTTTTACCATCCCATAGAGTTCTGAAATCACCGTGCCTCTTGTTTCCCAAACATTCCACTGAATGGAGAAGGCTTTGGCAGTACTGATTGAACTTTCCGCCCCTTCAAGCTGAACAGAATAACTGGTATCACTGTTACGTGTACACAGCACTTTCCATGCAGGGTCGCCACCTAAAAGCAATATTTCACGGTAAATTGCATCCCGTACTAGAGCAGTTTGAAGAGCTTCTGAGGTTCCTTCGGAGCGCGTCAAGTATAGAATCGGAGCATCACCAAAGCGAGTTAATGTGGTATTTAAATCGTCGCCTTTACGTGCAATGCTATCAATAGCTGTTTTGGCTCGTGCTAGCATACCTGGATTCTCTGTGGTTCCCTCGATTTGAATTAATGTTTCTGCAGACTCCACTTGGGAACGCCAGTTCAAGCGAACACTCTCTATGGCTCGCTGACTCACACTGGAATAATCGAAAGGACCATAGGTTCCTCCTTCCGGTTTTGTAGGCCAATAATCCATGATTTGCTGAATCGCAGCAAGTTTAGCCGTTCTAAGGGTTTCATAGGTACGTTCTGCTTGTGTTTTTAAGCTTCGTATTTGCATACGAAAAACATCTAATCCATAGACAATATCTCGCTCCGAGGTGGCGGTACCAATGTACGACTGGGCAATTTGAATATAGTGAGTTAGATTGGTCTTGTCAGGGTTAATATAATCATTGCTCCTTGCTTCCCATGACCCAACTTCATCTAGAGCACTTTGCTTCAAGCCTACTCCCCAGGTTTTTGCACTACCTATATCTATATAAGCACTCGCGCTAACTCCATTGTAAGTAGCTGTGATTCTCTGACTACCCGATAACCTGCTATCGAAGACTGCTGGTGAGCAATTGATTATGCTCAATTTCGTACCATTAGCATCGTATAACGGCATTTCAAATGTATGGCCAGTAACATAGATGCCAGAAATTTTTCCGCCCGCCAACATGCCAATACCAAATTGGTTGCGAATGACATGCGGTTGCAAGGTAAATCCCATTTGAACCACAGAATTCATATTTTCGAACACCGCTATGGTTGCAGAAACAGTCAGTCCAGTTGTGATATGCTTAATCTCTATGGTTTGAGAACCTGTTTGGGTTAAAATCGAGGGAGTAACCGAAAATTCATTGGAATTAACATGCAAGGTATTGGTAATCGTATCCAATGCTGCTCCGGTACTAGAGTTGAGCAATTGGTATTGCAACTCAACAGTCATTTGCCTTAAGAATTGCTCCGAGTGCTCTCCCACCCATCCAAATCGTTCGGGACCCGTTTTTATCTTAAGTGAAATTGGAGCAATATTGGTGTTTCTCTCGATTACCTGCTCCTCATCGCCAATCCGCACAACAATTCGGCGGTCTTGGTTGGTATCGGCATACTGCCCAATCACTTGGCTTGGCGGGTTTCCCGGGGGAAAACTTAAGGTAGAAGGCACTGGCGACTGGTTGATAAGACTTCCTAACGTGCTTCCGCTACCAAAAGTAACCTCTGCTGAACTTCCGTTACCAAATTGCAACGACCCTACTTGCTGCCCACTTCCAAAAACTATTGGAGGTGGAGGAGCATCGATTCCTTGCATCAGCAACACAGAGCCAATTTGTCCACTTCCAAGAGTGGTTAATCCACCAATGGAACCTCCGGGCATCGCCGAGAACGACGGACTCCAATCCGGTATATTGAGTAGGTTAAACTCTAAAGCAGATGGATTCACCATAGCTTCCGATTGCAAAATAACTGAGCCTACCGAATACGCAGTTCCATTATCTTCAGTTAACACTCCAGTAACGGTACCCCCGAGGGTTAAAACATCTATGATTCCGGTTAACGTACTGGTGCCACTCCCCAGTAAGGTGAAATCGGGCGCTTCTTTATCGGTTAGTTTGACCGCTTTTCCATAGTTTAAGATACCTCTGATTTCAACATTTGATGTAGAGGTTAGAGATTGGATTACTGCTGCGCTGTCTGCGGTGAGTGGCGCAGAAGCATTCAAGACACCCCATTGAGTAATTCCTTGTAACGTCACAGGAATCTCGGAAGTCATGTTATTGACGACTTCACCATCAATATGAAAAACATCACTACTCAATAGGTTCTGAGCAGTCATTTCGGTTTGAAGTTGGGTAACCGGGTCAGTATAACCCTCAACCTGTACGGACAACGTTGCTCCGGCAGGTGTTGCACCGGATCTGGCTTTCACAAGAATTTGTTCAATCTCTCCGGAACTTAACCCTAATTTTATTTGCTGTGCTTGACCCGCTTCTAAGGTTAGATTACCTACTGAGGTATTAATAAGTTGTAAGTTTTCTTGTGTTGATACGGTGAGTAAATTTGTTTCGTTCGTTGTTAAACTCATGAAGACAGCTCCGGCTGCACCTGTATTCTCAAGCTGATTCACATTGCTATTCCCCAGTAGCACCACCTCTGTTGGTGAGCCACTGGCCTTCTGCAATATCAGTGTACCAGATATAACAGAATTACCTTTTATGATTACTTTTTGAGCTGCTGCTACTGTTACATTTCCGCGAACCTGCATATTATCGAATACTATCTCTCCTGTAACGGTAGGTAAAACTTGTATTTCTTCGTAATATCCTGAATAGGTTCCGGCAGAACCAATTTTCAGTACCATGGCACTTCGGTGCAACCCTTGAGATTCAATCACAGGCTTCACATTCGTATCCAACAAAAACGCCTTTAACCCCGATATTTCAGTTGGTGCATTCAGTTCATGGCTCCACTGCCCCGTTTCTCCGTTTGGAGCAACGGTCACAATCTCTGTCATTTTACCATCGATATCATAGACTGCCAGAAGTAATTGCCTGCCACTGAGTGAACCGGTAAAGGTCCCAGAGACGTTCACCTTATTTTGTTCCACAATTCCTTGAGATAATGTCAAAGAAATCGGGTCATCACCGGCAAAAACGAATTGGGAACACAACAAGAAAGTCGTACTTAAAAAACCCCAAGCAAGCAATCGGATCACTTTTCTGAACATATGAATCGTCTCCTTTAAAGTGAAACTCTGTGACTTTTTTCGATATTACATTTATCCAATTAAAACGTAATTTCCTGCTTTTTACCGCTTTTCTGTAAAATTTAATACAGACAGAACCGTCCCCAAGAAACAGTTCTGTCTGTAATTACTTCTTCAGTTTTTCTACAATATCCTGGTCCGCGGGACAAAACACGAACTCCCCCAATTGCTCCGGAGCGACGAATAGGATTTGTTGATGTTCAGAAGCAATTGGTTCCCCCTTAAGGATTGTCGCATCAAAAAAATGAATTTCCACGCTAAAGGTAGGGTAAGTATACTCGGTGACCCCGACTTCTTCACCCACTTCAATGACGATTCCCAACTCCTCTTGGCATTCCCTCTTTAAGCACTCCTTCAAGGTTTCACCTGCTTCCAATTTTCCTCCAGGAAATTCCCACAAAAGCGGGCATACTTTACTCTCTGGCCTTTGACAAATAAGAATCTCACCACATAAATTTCGAATAATCGCAGCGGTCACAATCACGAAAGCACCCCCAAATTGGCAATAGCTGCTCTGGCCAACTCATCACAGCGATTGTTCTCTTTATTTTCAGCATGCCCTTTCACTTTATGCCATGTCACTTGGTGCTTTCGAGTCTGCAACAAAAGCCGCTTCCATAAATCCTGATTCTCTACCGGCTGTTTTTTACTGGTCTTCCAGCCGTTTTTCTGCCAATTCTCTAACCAGCCTTGCTTGAAAGCGTTGACTAGATAAGCAGAATCACTATAAATCTCCGCTTCACAGGGCTCTTTCAAGCTTTCCAATGCTGCAATCGCTGCCATGATTTCCATGCGATTATTCGTGGAAGGCGTTTCTCCTCCAGAAATCTCTTTTCGTATTTCATTGTATAGGAGCACCGCACCCCAGCCACCGGGACCGGGATTTCCCGAACACGCTCCATCGGTATAAATAATAACTTTTTTCATAGTATCCCCCTCATATTTCTTCGGCTTACTTCATCATCGGCAGGACTTTTCCCTTCTTCGTGGAATTATGCAAAGAGATTTTACCAAAGATAGAAAGAGAGTGATACTAGTGCGAATCTATATTTCTGCCGATATCGAGGGCGTAACCGGTGTGGTTCACAGCGACCAAGTCATGCCCGCCGGAGCTGGAGAATATCAGCGAGCGCGTTTACAGATGACCAAAGAAGTCAATGCGGCTGCTCGTGGTTTCTTTACAGCCGGAGCTACCGAAGTTGTGGTCAACGACAGCCATGGTTTAATGAAGAATCTCTTAATCGAAGAACTTGACCCGCGAGTACAGATGATCAGTGGCACTCCTAAGGCTTTGATGATGATGCAGGGTATCAGCAAGGACTTTGATGCAGTTGCTTTTGTCGGGTTCCATGCTAAGAACGGTGATCGAGGTATTTTGAGTCATACCATTTCCAGTGCTACGGCCACAGCGATTAAAATCAATGGTAAGGCTGCCAGTGAAGCTGAAATCAATGCCGCCATTGCCGGAGAGTTTGGTGTTCCGGTTATTTTCTTAAGTGGAGATCAAACCATTTGTGCCGATATCAAGAAAACGCTGCCTAATATTGAAACGGTTACGGTCAAAGAAGCCATTACCCGCACTTCCGCCTTACATCTTCCGGTAGTCAAGGCTTGTCACCTGATAGAAGCCGGAGCAACGAAAGCTTTAAAGAACCTAAAAAATTGTGAAGTCTACAAACCTCAAACCCCAGTAACCATTGATTTAGTGTGCTTTAACAGTGGTTTAGCCGACAACGCCTCCCGTTGCCCGGGTAGTGTGCGAGTAGATGGGCGAACCGTACGTTGCTCAGCAAAGAATTTCTTAGAAGCATTCCAATCGTTGCACTCCATGATTGCATTAGCGAATTCATAAATCTAAAATTACAAGGAGGTCCCCTTATGAAAATCTTTATTTCAGCCGACATTGAAGGAATCACCGGTGTTGTCCACGGAGACCATTGTGGTCCTACTGGTGGTGTAGAGTATCAACGCGCTCGTTTGCAAATGACCAAAGAAGTCAATGCCGCTGCACGTGGCTTTTTTGCCGCCGGTGCTACAGAAGTTATTGTCAACGATAGCCATGGTTCCATGCGAAACATTTTAATTGAAGAATTGCATCCCGATGTTCGTTTGCTCAGCGGTTCTCCCAAGCACCTTTCCATGATGGAAGGAATTCAATTTGGTTTCGATGCCGTAGCTTTTGTGGGATATCATGCCAAAAACGGTGATCAGGGTATTTTGAGTCACACCATTTCAGGTGGTACTGTTTCAGAAATCCGCATTAACGGTGTTGCCGCTAGCGAAGCTGTAATCAATGCCGCTATTGCTGGGGATTTGAATCTTCCTGTCATATTCCTAAGCGGAGACCAAACCATATGTGCGGATATTAAGAAAACATTACCCGACATTGAAACGGTAACTGTTAAGCAAGCCATCACTCGCTATTCTGCATTACACCTCCCGTTGGAGAAAGCTTGTGCTCTCATCGAAGAAGGTGCGAAAAAGGCGTATGCTAAAATCCCAACGGTGAAACCTTTTATCCCCGGCCGTCCCGTAGAAATTGTTATGGTTACTCATAACAGTGGCCTAGCCGATAACGCCTCCCGTTGCCCCGGTTCGGAACGCATCGATGGTGTCACCTTGCGTTGCACCGGTGCAACCTTCATGGAAGCCTTCCGTATCTTGCGTACGATGATTGCTTTGGCAAACTAGAACACCTGATTATCACTAATTACATCCCTGGGCTGTGGCTTAAACAAAAGCTACAGCCTTTTTTATTTGCCAAAATCAAGGAATCTTCGTGAAACAAATCGAATAGATTTTGTAACCAACGAGGAGAGGAATGATTTTGTGGCTAACAAAACGAAGGAAAAATTACTGGCCGGAAAGCCTGCTCTAGGTCTTTCAATGATGATTCCTTCCATACAATTGGTAGAAATGGCCGGACAATTGGGCTTCGATTGGGTTTTGCTGGATTGCGAACATGGTTCTTTGAATTTGGAAACTGTGGAAGCAATGATTATCGCCGCCGAAGCCAATGGGATTACCCCTATCGTTCGCCCTCATAAAAGCGAACCTGAACTGATTGGACAATATCTCGACAGAGGTGCTAAAGGAATTCAAGCACCTCATGTTAATACTGCCGAAGAGGCGCGCGCCATTGTCAATGCCGTTAAATTTCCACCCCAAGGAAATCGTAGCATTGCAGTAGGCACCCGTGCAGCAGGCTATGGTTTTAACCGGACCATGGCTGATTATGTACGACAAGCGAACCAAGATTTACTGGTTTGTGTGCAAATCGAAGAAAAGCAGGCCGTTACGAACATTGAGCAGATCGCCGCTGTGCCAGGTATCGATGTCTTGTTCATCGGTCCTTCAGACTTATCTCAATCTTTGGGTCATCCAGGAGAAGCTTCTCACCCAGAGGTAAAACCGGTGATTGATAAAGCCTTTTCTAGAATTCTGACCACGGGTAAAATAGCCGGTACTGCAGGGAACATAGCGGCGACTTCACAACGACTGCAACAAGGTGTATTATATTATTACACACATCTGACCACGCTTTTGGCCTATGCCTCTGCGGAATTTCTGAAAGGATGAATTCCATGCGCACCAATCAAGAGATGATGGATTTGATTCTGAACACAGCCAAGGAGGATGAACGAATTTTAGCCGTTTACATGAATGGCTCTCGGGCAAACCCAAATGCTCCTAGGGATCTTTTTCAGGATTATGATATCGTTTATGTCGTAACGGAACTTCGTTCGTTTTTGGAGGATCCCCATTGGATTGACCGTTTTGGAGAACTGTTATTAAAAGAAGAGCCTGACCAACTTGATACGATTTTAGGGGGGCACTTCGATTTTGATCAACGCTATGCCTGGTTAATGCAGTTCACCGATGGCACTCGCATTGACTTGACCTTACAAACGCCAGAAGTCATGCGAGACGAATATGGCACAGATTCGCTCACGATTCCCTTATGGGACCGCGCCGATTATCTCCCCACCATACCTCCAACTTCTGATCGAGATTATTGGATTAAACCTCCTACTGACGAAATTTTCTTTGCTCGATGCAACGATTTTTACTGGGTGCTTCCCTATGTTGCAAAAGGCTTGTGGAGAAACGAATTACTTTATGCACTGGATTGTTTTCAGTATTTGCGTCCCAAGTTGTTGACCTTGTTAAATTGGAAAGTTGGACTTGATCATGGCTGGGGAATCTCCACCGGCAAAGCAGGGAAGTACTTACCTTGTTATCTCCCTGTAGCGATGATGCAACGTGTCTATGAAACCTACCCCAGTGGAAACAAAGAAGAAATTTGGAATGCCCTGTTTACTATGGAGGCCTTAGTGCATGAACTTGCATTGGAAGTTGCAGCCGCACGAGGCTATCGGTTTGATACAGATCAGAGAGAAAACAGTGTTGGTTTTGTGAATCAGATTCGAAATTTACCGGCAGATGCAACCGAAATCAAATGAGGTGAGAAAATGAAGGTTTTAATCTTATCGGTCTCCACTGGCCAAGGACATTTTGCTACCGCAAAGGCCGTGGCAGATCAGTTTATTCAGCAGGGTGTGGAGTGCGAAATCATGGATGTGGTTGGCGAAATCAGCAGCTTAGTCAACCTAACCTTATCCAGGGGGTATCTGCTCAGTACCACTTATGCCCCAAGGGCGTATCATAAAATTTATCAGATGATGGATCGTGTCACGGAACCTTCCTCAAAGTATTCGATTACTCGTTTGGTGAACAAAGTACTCAGCAGAGAAGTTCAAGATGCCATTACCGGTCATCATGCCGATGTGATTATCAGCACCCATGTGTTAGCTTCTTGTATGTTGAGTGCCATGCGGACCAATAAACTCCTCGATAACACCTTAACCATAAACATCATAACCGATTACACCATTCATCCACTCTGGCAAGAGACGGCTAATTTAGACTATTTTGTGGTTGGCAGCGATTTATTGGCGTATGGGCTGCAACGAAAGAAAATTCCTTTGGAAAAAATGTTAGCCATTGGCATTCCGGTGCACCCTAAATTTTCGGTACGAATGGATCGCAAAGAAGCGCGAGCACTCCTTGAGCTTGATCCAAACAAACGCACGCTCATGGTGATGAGTGGCTCCATGGGGTATGGAAACATTGAAAAAACCATTGAGCAGTTGGATTGTCTCCCCTTGGATTTTCAAGCCCTGGTCGTATGTGGTAACAACAAAAGCCTTTACCGCGAACTGAAACAAATGAAGCTTAAAAAAGACTTTCGCATCTATGGTTATGTTAACAATGTGGATGTGATGATGGACGCAAGCGATTGTATCATCACAAAACCAGGTGGTCTGACCACATCTGAGGCATTAGCAAAGGGTTTACCTATGATTATGATTAATCCCATTCCTGGACAAGAGCACCGAAACGTAGAATTCATGCTTAACAATGGTCTAGCACTCTATGCTACAGAGACTTTCTCGGTAGATGAAGCAGTCTATAATTTGTTTTCTCATCCGCGGAGGGTAGAGACCATACGCAATGCGATTGATGTATTAGGAAAGTGCCATGGCACTACTGAGCTTTGTGATTTTGCGATTCATTGGTATGAAGAAAAGAACAAATAAGATTCCAGCCAAAAAACAGGATGTCCCGAATACGGGACATCCTGTTTTTCCTTGTTTAAACTACTCGTCTCCAGAAGCCTCTTCATAGGTAATACTTTCTGATAATGGTTTCAGTTTGGTGAAGTCATCTAGGAAGAAGACTTTGTAACGAGATCCGCTGCCTGCATTGGCTAATGCGATTGATTTTTGAACCTCTTGCTCGTTATCTATTGCGTTACTGAGCATGGTCTTCATTTCAATCATTTTGCCTGCTGCATCATAAACGGCTACGAATAGAGTTCCACCTAATGAATTAGCTCCAGAATAGTTCCCAAGTGTGAAGTTGACTTGTTTGTTGATGCCGTCAATGGCAAGTTGCCGCATGTAGATCTTTTGTGGATACAGAGTGGTCGTCACCCTGGCGCTACCGGAAGCAAAGACTTCTGTCGTGGCTTTGAAACGAACCAAGAAGCTTAGAGCTTTGAAGTTTTCCAAACCGCTAAAGTTTGGAGAATCTTGCCATGTAGTTCCATCGAAGCTATACTCCGCTCCGGCAATCGTCTGTAATGCCAAGGATTGATCGCCGGTTTGCGTAATGCTTGGTTGAGACGGAGCAGCCGGTCTTTCAGGAATTTGAATCGGTAGCGCCGCTCCTCCTGTGGGTTTAATGTAGAGGACCGTTCCGGGAATAATTGAATCTGTAATGCCAACAACTGTTCCGGTAAAGTCTGCTTTGGTGTTTACTAAATACGTGTCATCAATGTTTAGTTTCTCGTTTGCATAATCATAAGTGAAGCCGTTGGGCATCAATGTAATGTTTTGAGTAACATTGGCTCCCAAGACTGGAACAGAAACCGTTAGTGGTTTGTATCCCGTTGCAGAAATGACTGCGCTGTAATTTCCAGTAGTCAGGAACTTGTTGACCGACCCTTGAGTTGGAGTAAGCGATTCTTCCTTTGAATTCGAATCAATCAATTTCACTGCAAGCCCACTGTTCGCCCCTAAGTTTACGCCTAACTGATCTTTGATGTTTAGCACCATAGAGAAACTGGCACTCGTGTCATTTTGTAGAGTAATGTTTTGTGTAGTATCGGCTGTCACCACAAGATCTGTTTGATCGGTTGTACTGCTACGTGTCACATACCCAACACGAACGATGTTATAGGTATAAGTCCCTAACGGAACTTGCAAACTGGTTGTTCCAGCACTGTCACTGACCGCCGCAGTATAACTGGTTCCACTGGTCTTGTTAGTTAGAGTCAGAGCGACCGTTGCTAACGCTGTGTTGGCCGCATCTTTGAAGGTGTAGGTCACATTGGCTGAAGCCACAAGCTCAACTGCAATGTTGAAATCCGCTGCAGAAATTGTTTTGGTTCCACTCACCTGCATATACCCAGTCTTATTAACCGAATAATTGTAAGTTCCGGCAGCAAGTTCTACACTTACGATTCCATTTGCTCCCGTTGTTAGGTTCTGACCGTTGATGTTCACTGTGGCACCTTCGACCGCTACCGCATTGGCAGTGACTGTTACGGTTGCCGAGATACTGCTACCGAGGATGATGGCATAGTCGCTCGTCGCCAAGAGATTCATCTCGTTCTGGGCTGTGATTCTTAGACTATGCGTTCCACTGGTCAACGGAGTCGCTAGAGTAACTTCATAAAGGCTGCTGTAACGATTGTAGGTTGCTGTCACGGCAGCTCCATCATCGATGCTAACGCTAATCGTATCTTCATCAACAATGCTTTCTCCGTCGAAGACCTTGAACTGAATCGTACTGACAGGACTGCTTAATTCAACACCTGTGTAGGGTTTCTCAAGCGTTATGATTGGAGCAGTTGTATCGAATGCACCAATAACGACTTTTACTAAAGCTGTATTAGCACTGAACGCTCCGTTACTTCCTTCTGCTTTCGCATAAAGCTGTACTTCTCCATTAGTGATGGTTAGGAAATCTGGAGTAACCTCGAAAGGCATCTCCACCGAGTAGTTACCAAAGCTATCCACAATTACAGCTCCTCGAGTTGGGTCTGAAACTGCTGGGGTTACGCTTCCAGGCGCAGTAGATTGAATGTAAACTCTTTCTCCCGGAACCCCGGTTCCACTTGCTACCACTATGTTATTAGTGCCTGTCTTGAGTTGGGCTGCCATCGTTGGTGTAGCTGGAATCCCTGCATCGAGTACGAAAATAATTGGAATCGTTTTGGAATATGTTCCGTCATTGTTGTCGATCCAACCTTCTGTAGAATACGAAAGGTTGAAATTATCATTTGTAGGATTAATGGTCAATACTAGGTTCCCGTTGTAGGTCCCGCTAACTGCTGTGGAGCTCGGTTTAATCACGACATTGACAGAGCGACCGAACCCGGCATAGAGGTCAAACGGTTGAGTAAGAGCAGTGGGGTTACCAAAGGTTTTGATGCCAGTGTCAGGATCTTCAAACACCTGTAGACCTGCATTCATTAAGCTGATTTCAGAAGTTGTAATCTTCACTGTAGCATCATCGCTCTTCACCAATTCAGGTAATGCAAAAGTCACATTTTCAAAACCACTGACTAACCCGGTTTCATATATGCTGACTGGAATCGTGGCTTGCCAATCCCCTTCGGTATTCTGCACAGCTTGGATATGAGTTCCTGTAGCATAGACGCCAGCTACCGCACCGTAGTTGGGGTGTTCTACCACTTGTAAGGCATACCCACGTTCCACAAGATCCGTATTGGTTACTGTAACGGTATAACTTCCTGCTGATGACGTATCGATGAGGATAAAGTCACCGGGGTTGATCAAATCTCCATAAGCACTTACCACATTCTGGTTCGCATCTTTAACAGTCAGTGTTACACCACTATCCGCAGTAGATGCGGCAAAGATACGAAGAATTGTTCCAGCAGACTTATTAACAGTGACCGTCTCAGAATCCATGACCTCTCCATCTTTGCCGTCCAAATATCCGCCCATAGGTTGAGCTGAAACAACGACAGTCTGTGTATTATCGGAGGGATCATCAACTTTCATTTTTTCCAGAGTGGCTCTGTTGTGTGCGTTGAATACGGTGGTGAACGGACCATAAATCGGTGCAATCGTCATCGTTTCCGCCTCAGATGCATCAAAAGTAAAGACTGCAATGTAACCACCGGAATCTCGTAATGCATTATGAGGAACGAATACTGTGTCCGTCCATGTTAGACTTTGACCCGGAGCTAAGGATTTTGCTTGCATCTGAACTGCGCTTACCATCCCGTAACTATCATAGATCTCTACCATAGGAGCTGCCATTATAGTGCCGGAATGATCATTACGCAATGTGATACTGACTTGTGATGCTCCTTCTAATCGATCTTCTTCCAAAACAACATCGGAAGCAGAATGAGCCAGAACAATAATTGGTAACTCAGGGTCAACTTTTCGCCATTTCTCCAAGGTGTTAAATACGCCTAACAAGCTAGAAGCAATTGACACTTCTTTATTTACCATCAGTGTTGTATTGACTGCTAACTCGCCAATGTGCTTAGCAAGCTTGGTTAGGATTGTTGCATCGAGTGAATCCATCGCTTTTGTCATGTCTTTTGTGCTGATCATTTGTGCTGCAGTTCCGGCGATTCCCGATAAGGTACTAGCGATTGGCCCCATCGCACTGAACATACCCAAAGCCGCACTGGTAACGGTCAAACGCGTCTCGATATCTTTGATTTGGTTCAGTATATGCCGTTTGTAAACTGCATCGTAGCCATCAGCAATCGTTTGATCGACGGCCATTTGCAATTGATACACTTCGTATAGTGTGATTTGTTCAGGTATTAAATCCATACCATCTGCAGTATAGATCCATAGGTTGCGATAACGACCAATCCGCGTATTCGGTAACAGGGTAGATCCATTCGATGTAAACATTGCTCTTAATTGAGTATTGAGAGATTTTACATACGCTAAGACTTGACTCGATGGATAATACGCTGTCACAAAGGCATCTTGATCAATATAGCCTTGAACCATTTGCATAATAAGATCGATATCGACTTGTGCCTCGTCTACCATGCGGAAAACATTGCTCTTACGAGTTGCTGCGTTCACAGCAGCATCCATCTGTGCTTGACTATTGACGATATTGGCGGCTGCCAATTGCTTCATCGCTTTGTCATATGCATCGAGGTCAATAACCTGATGGGCACTCAGCTTAATCGCTTGTGTAATAGCATAAACCACAAATGTTTGACTCTTGAAATCCAAGTTCGGTGCATTTTCAACGAATTCCGTTTTGAAAGCTTCCCCATATTTTGCTTTTGCAACTGCTGTATTGTTCGGGAAAATGCTTGCAAAGATCATGTCGACGACTTTCGTTACTGTCGGGCTTGCTTCGTCGCGAATGGATTGAGCCAGGTTCCCCAAGTTTCTTACTAGAGTGGGCGTCGTTTTGGAAATATTCTGCAGTGCAGCCAAATCAACGATTTGTAATTTACTGGAAAGCCAACTCTTGGCATATTCCACTACCGCATACGATTTACCTAAGCTTGACAGATACTCCACTACCGATTGGTTGGGTTTATAGCCTATGTCATTGAGCATTTTATTGGTTGCGTCAAGAACTTGTTGGGCTTCTTTACTGATTGAGGTCATAGCGGATGCGGAGGTCTTCAATCCTTCTGCTGCTTCTACCAATTGATTAACATTAACAATCGCTTGTAATTTAACAGCAATATCTTTAAGGATCTTCTGCATGGACAGTTCTACCTCGTTTACCCAAGCACGCGCTGCTGCTTCATACGCTCTCGTCGTCTCTCCACCAATCCAACCTTGAGTACCACTGTCGGCTAATTTTTGGAAGAAACTCATATTTTTGTTCTTAATCTCGTTGGCTCGGTTGATTTGCTGAATGGCTGTTTCCAGATAATTTTGCCCTTCTTTAGTCAATCGATCCCGTTCGGAACTGCTGTAAGTTAAAGTAGCAGCTTCAATTTGCTTTGCTGCATTCTGCAACGTTTCCATTGCTTGGTTCGCGGCAACTTCATAATCTGCCATTTCCTCAACGACTTGAATGCTTTTCTTCGCATCTGAATATAAGTTCCATGCATCAGAGGCAGCAGTTTTATAGTCGTTATAGGAGTTACCGAAATATTTATTGAATTCGCTGACTCCCTTGGTGAAAACATTGAACAATTGAGTTCCATAGCTCTGATATGCTTGTTCGGTGGCAGCAAACAGTCTGTAATCATTCCAATCCAGGGTTTTTCCCTTCAGTAATTCTTGAAGTTCTTCTGATCCGGATGAGAATGAATCTTTCAGTTTTTGTGGCAATTCATAAATCGATTTCATCCAACCAATGAGGTTTGCTATACCGGCTGTCATATCATACACTTGAGAAATACCAACTGCACCCGTTAGAGTTCTGGCGTAGTCGTATTGATCAAGAACGGAACGAGCTAATTCTGAGACGGTTTTATCGACGATTCGTTCAATATTGTCTTTTAGGAAGCCTAATTCCGTGTTAATTGCTGCAAAGTTCGATTGGGCTTTAGCCGTATTCATGGCTTCCATTTTCATGGGAGTCACGACCATGTTTCCTGAGATTTGACTCTTTACCGGCATAGAAGGCATTTGGGCTAATTTACCCAACGACTGCTTGGTACCGATTGTGGCTTTCGTCGCTTCGATTCTTCGCAAAGTAAAGTAGACGCGTTCGGTTTGTCCTCGATACAGCGTTCCCAGTTGAACCATACCATCTTTTAATGAAGTTGCTTTCGAGCTGGTGCCACTGACAACTATAAATTTGTAATCGGTTTCGGGCATAACAGGCGAATTGACATAAACGCCTTCTGCTATTCCCTCCCCTAAATTGCTGACCGTTGCTATCAGTTCAAATAAATCTCCACTCTTTTGTTCAAGGTTGTAACTGATATAAATCTTTGGCTGTTCTTTGAGGGCAAACTCCCGAGAGCCACTGTTCAATTGTCTGAAAAGGTCCTTCAATGGATCTTCGGTAGCCAAAGTATCCATGTCACTCTTATCTTCCTTCTCAGTATACTCGTATTCAAAGCGAGCATAAATCTTTCCAGTGGGTTGCTCTTTCAGCAACTCCGAAATTGCCGGATTAATCTCCGCGATGTAACTGTAGATGTCTTCAATCTCATCCATTTTCATCTGAGCTTCCAGTTTCAAAGTCTCATTAATCTTCAATTCCGGAATCGTAACTGTGTATCCATCTACTGAAACAGCGCTTCCTTGTGAAGTGGTTGCAATAATGTTCACCTTCGGATATACCAAAGATCCTCCTGGTAACAATTGTCCATTGCTGTCATAACCCATATCGGTGAGCACCAATCGAACTTTCAAATCCTTCATCGGCGCTAAATCCGAAGTATTTGTCATGCTCATCTTAATACCCACTGCTTGGGAAGCAAATCCGGCACCAGAGGCAAAACCGAAACTCATATCAGCACTACCAGTTGCTTCTTCCGGAATCTCAGGAGCTCCATATCCCATTTCTTTAAGGAAATTTTGGCTGTATTTGATTACTCGAAGCTTCCCGTTATTGGCAGGGAATGCAGCTTCCATAGAAATCGTTGGTTCTAATCCGGGATTTTCAGCATAAGCGTCAGCATAACTGCGCTCACCACTCTCATCCTCTCCTCCACCACGGCCAGAACCCCAAATCTCATAATGAGGTGGCAAGTAGAATACCCGTATTGGCACTAAGGTTTCCACTACTGCACCCGTATCTGCTCGTTTTCCGGTAGCTTTCAGAGTACCATCAAAGAAGTAAGCTTGGTTTCCATAGTAGACTGGAATCCGATCCATGGGTTCATTATACGTTTGGTCACTATTGGCTTGCACTTGGACTTGGAATGTGTTACCACCTTCAGTATAACTGCCGGTGACCAATTTCACGCTTCCATCTCCAACAGGATCGTTCGCTGAGAAGTATGCATCAACCATGGCCTGGGTGACCTTTGTACCATCGAAGGTCAAGAGGAAGATTCCTGGTGTGGCCGTTTCGCTAACCGTTGCCATGACAAAGACTCGGTTTAGATCCATATACCAGATTTGGTCCACAACTTGACCTGGTGCCATGTCACCAAGATAACGAACCGGACTCTTGCCCATATCCGTTTTTAAGGTGAAGGTATTGACTGGTAATTTGCCACTACCTTCAATAATTTCAACCTGAACATCGTTTAAGGCAATGGTTGTAGATGGATTGCGGAAGGAAATTTGGTTCATAGCTAGTCCGGAACGGTACCAGAATTGTTGTTCGTCTGCAGGTAAATTGGGTTGAATTTGTGGTTCCGTACTTTCGACTAACTGTTTTGCTTTGTAAAGCACGCTGTCATAACCAACACTCTGAGTTGATGAAGAGAAGACATAGCTTTCTTCTTCCGCGTCAAACCCAATGCTAATCAACTGCTTGGTTAACGTCACGATTTGCGGAACTCGATCAATCAACGCAGGAATATCTACCGCTGTTTCTAAAGTGGTGTGGAATTCCTTGCTGACAATCAACTGGTAGGGTCCTGCCGGAATATTGGTAAAAGTCACTTGACCTTCAGCATTGGTCTTAGCTTCGTGAATCACCGGATTCTTTTGCGCAACAACACCAACGAGGCGAACGGTTGCATCGGCTTGTACCACATGATTGTTGTTACGCACTTCATAGGTCAAAGTTGCAACGGATTCGTTACCAACCGAGATGATGATTGGGATAACTTTTGGACTTAGATTTAGATTTGTTGAAGTTAATATGATTTTACCATTATAAAGTCCCGTCCTTACCGCTGAGCTCGGTGATGCAGTCACCACAATGGAAGCTCGTCCCTCTTCATCGCGAATCGTGTAGCCTTTGTTGGAAGGTTGAATTGTATATCCACCTTCCGGTGTAGCAGAAAAGCGCACAAAGGGAAGATCGCACTCGACGGTCAACCCGGTGATAGCAGCTGTTCCGCTATTGGTTACTTGAATCACTGAAGATTTCATCTCATTTTGACGTAAGCTCATAGCCAAGGTATCACGAACTAAGTTCGGATTATTCGCTTCGGCCTCGCCGATGAGGTTAATGCTATACTCTGGTTTGGCTTCTAAAATATCAACGGTTAGAGTATAGGTGGCATTTCCGGCGGTAACTTTAATGGGGTAGGTTCCCACTGCCAAATCTGCGGCTGCTGCGAGTTTGATTTGGAACTCCGCTTCACTCTCTGCCGGAATATCGGCATTCAACACTAAAACGTTACTGATGCTGAGTTTGGCTGGGACATCTTCAAAGGCCAATTGAACACCACTTTGAGCTGTAACGCCTAAGTTATGCACAAATCCACCTAAGGTCTTGTCATATCCTTGAACAATTGAAACCTTAGGAGTCAATGCAATGTGGAATCCATCTAAGAAGAAGATAACATTGTTGCTCTGTTTCGTGACGCCATCTTTAATGGCCATAACGCGCATCGTATAAGCGCCACCACTGTCGCTGGGGAGTTTCACAGGAATGGTAAAGCTACCATCTGCAGAAGAAGTCCCGCTGAACTTCCAGGTCTCTTCACCAATGACTTGAACTGTTAGAGCTACCGAAGCTACTCCGGCTCCGGCTTCATCGGTAACGAGTCCGGTTGCGTTGAGACTTTGACCGACCCCATAACTTTGTTGATCGGTATTGGTCAATTGGACTTTAAAATTGTTGCTAAAGAGAATATCGCTGTTGCGAGTGGCACTCATACCAGCAGCACTCACTTCATACTTGATACGATAATTCCCCGCTGTGGTCGGAGCTGCAAGGGTTGCTTTGTAGAGACCCTCTGTACTGTCATAGGTTAGAGCGATTGCAGTTCCAACAATTTCTTCCGTCGTCGTCTCGCCAGATACTGTTAGCTTAACCAATTGAGCTGTAACTGTACCCGTAGCCAATGGGGACCAAGGGGTTTCACTGGAATTGACTTGCAATTTCAACGCCGGATTTTGATCGGTGGAGAAGGAGGTCACATCCCATATGGGTGTCAGCATGAGTCCATGACCAATTGTCACCAATTCTGTTTTAGTTGCCAAAGAGCGGTTACCCATTACAATCGCAGTCTTGCTGTCGGTAAAGGCACGTAGTGTATACGAACCCGTCGGTGTTTGATCTGCTTTCCAAGTATAGGTTAAGGTTGTTTCCGCACCAGCAGGCAAGGATTCAACAGTTTGATCCGGAAGTTTACTGTTTTTCACATAGAGACTGGTATCAAAAGGTGTTGTTATATCGCGGTCTCCACTGTTGCGAATGGTAATCACGCTTGTAGCATTGCTTCCGTAGACGAGTCCGGTTTGGTTCGTCACAAGAGAAACAACTTCTAGTTGGGCCTGTGTTACTTCAATGGGTGTTGCAAAGATGTAACTCCCACTGTTGTTGCCTTCGTTGCTTTCTTTGACTTTGTTATCCGGATCCACGATGACCAAGATTTCACGTCCGGCATAGTCTGGATTCTTCCAAACCACACTGACTGTGGCGCTAGCATCCTTGGCCAAACTACCGGTAGGAATAACTTCAGCCGCGCCGATGAACCGTTGATCCATATAGAAGTAGGCTCGATTCGGCACATTGGCATCGGCTTTCCCTACATTCTTAATGGAAGCAAACAGCACAACGTTGGTTCCTTGGGGCACAATACTACCGGTTAGACTGGTGCGAACATTTTCAACAATCAAATCCGGGTAGGTAACGATGATTTCTTTCAGCTCTTGTTGTTTACTATTGTTGGTTTCATCCATTTCAACGACAACAGATACCGGTCCATCCACAATCGAACGAATCGTGTAATTGCCAGTTTCATCTGGTTTCCAACTGAAGTTGAGCGTAGTAGTAGCGGCCGCTGCGAGACCCGGAACAAAATCCGAGGCTATCAGTGTTTCATTCGCATAGGTCAGTACCTTAAAGTTACCGGCTGCGGCACTGCCCTCGTTTTTAACTTGAATCGTAATGGGCACACCGGCATTCCAAGCAACCGTACTTCCCGAGGTCGTGCCAACTGTCATACTTGTCAACACCAAATCAGCAAAGGCTGTTTGAGTACCGTTGATCACTTCGTCGCGTCTGTTGTTGTCGAAGTCAGCTTCTTCAATATATTTCCCTAAGTCGTTGGCAACCGCAGAAATCTTATGAGCTGCTCCACCCGCAGGCATAGTCATTTGGAAGGCAACATCTTTCGTTGTATCCACATTAATTGTATCTTCCACTCGAACATATCCTTGATAGATATCGTCCATGTAGAATCCAACGAGGAACGGTCCCGGAGTGGGTTGTAATCCACCTGCTATGCCTTGTGAGGTTCCGTTTCTAATTTTTGCTGTTACAGTAAAGGGGGTAGACTCATCTGGTGTGTCGTCTGAGAATGTTACACTTTCCACGAAGAGATCTGGGCGGTTCTCCAACACCGTGATTTGCATGACCGAGAATTCGTTTTGATCGGTCACCTCTGAAGCTACAGGGATACCTCCCACTAAGGTGGGTGGCCATGTGGTAGAAAGGTTATCATCCATCACGAAGAGTTTTACTTTGTAGGAGCCAGATTTAATATAGGTATGGGTCGGGGTCAAACCAAATCCGCTTTCTCCGTCACCGAAGTCCCAAACATAAGAGGTAATCGTTCCGTCTTTATCGTAGGAGCGGCTGGCATCGAAACGGGCGGGCTGGTTCACAATCACACTGAAGTCCGCACCGGCATTACTGTACGGCAAGCTGTTGATTACAACATCGCCAGTGACCTTTCTACCGGTCAAACTTCCGCCTGCTTTCAATTCTGCCGTAACCGTATAGGTGCCCCCCTTGGCGGGAGTCCAGGCGTCACAGAAAACATATTGTGTAAAGTAGGGTTGTAAGTTGCTGAAGGCCGTTTCGGAATTGTGTACTACAGTTCCCTTGGCATCCTTGACTGTAAATAAAATGCTGCCACTTTCAACATTTTTAGATCGATTATCCAACATGACACGTAAGCGTAAGCTCTCTTCGCCTTCATCAGGATCAATTCCCGTGTCATAGAAGACCGTATCTTTGACGAATTTTCCAGCACTCTCTACGCCAATGTAGACTCCATTGGGATCTCCAGGTTCAGCTACTGTGTAAACGAATCTGGAATAACCAAAGTCGCCGAGTTTAACTCCACTACCAAATTCCACAGTATACCACGCATCTAAGAAGGTTCGGCTACCATCGGCTTCATACTTCACCGGAATTTGATCCACAATGTAGATATTACCGTAGTCTTTCCAGTAATTCGAGAACGCGAGGGTAACTGGTGCAGCGTCATCAGCACTGAGACCTCGTTTAACTGCTGAAATGTTGGCACTCCCTAGAGGTTCTGGAATCATTACAATTTGATAACGGACCGAGTTGTAATCGAGTGTGGTTGCGGGTTTCGCAGTTTTAACTTGCATCGAAGTTGCACCATCGGAATACGGTGCGGTAGTCGTTACTTGATCCGGAACAAAGATGGGAATCCGCAATCCGGAATCTAAGTTCATGAGGTAATCCGGGAAGCCGGTATTGCCTTCGTTGACTACGGCCATAGCTCCGTCTGCAAACTCACCGCTTAGCACATCTTCTTTACCAATGATGCGCGTCGTGACTCCGACAATGAGCGGATTGAGTTGCACACCTTTGTAATCTTTGTGGGTCAATGTGGCTTTGAAGTCTCGGAATTCGCCTTTATAGGGTTCTTCATCTCCCTCGACGGGCAAGACCCAACGGACCACCCAGTATCCTGTTACTTTTGTAGGTGTCCAGGTACCGATGACCTCATTCGTAATTGGATCTGTTGTTTCGCTGTAGGTCGCAGGTGCGATATTGCCAAATTCCAAACGGAAAGTATTGCCGGCATTCGTCCCAAAAGAACTGCTCAAAATCTCAAAATCAGTAAGCAATCCAGCTTGATTAGCCGTGATTTGCAGCTGACCGGAGTCAATGTTTAGATTTCTTGCTTCCCCGTAACCACTATTTTCCACCGTTACGGCAAGTTTGAATGGGGTATTTGATAAAATATTGTGTGGCACAAAGTAATTCAAAGTCAATTTGGGTTGCGGCAAGATCGTAATAGCCACTCCATCGGTTTGAGTCTGAACCAGTCGACCGTTTACGTAGTAAGAAATGAGCGCTTTGGCATAGTAAATCTTGCCTGCCATGGTAGTGCCACCCAAATCACTGCCGGGAATGATTTGCCAGGTAGCAGTCATGGCGGTTCCGGCTGCTAAACTGCCGTTACCATCTACATCGGAAATCCCTTGTAAGCCGGTTGCAATGACGAAGTTCTTGTTGGTAACATCTACTCCGTCTTCGTCAGTCACCGTCACATCGACACGCAAGTTCTGTAAAGCATACTCTGGATACCCATTGGTAATTTTCAGTGTTGCATCAAAGGCTTGGCGTTCCAATGTTGCTTTTTGGCTTAAGCTTAGTTGAACGATTTCATATGCGGTTCCACCGCCCTCTTTCAAGAGCTCTTCTCGGTTGGCGCCACTATTGGCAATGTAACGTAATTCTTCAATTTGACCTTCCGGTAATTTCAGTTCTTCCTGGACCACTTTTCCGGGAGCGTCCGGCATACGGACATCGAGTTTTACACTGGTTTCACTGGGGTTATACATCGGTAAACGTCCGCTGATCATCATTGCTGGATCTACCGGTAAGCCGGTATCCGGATCGAAGGAGACGTACGTACCTTCTAGTTTGATGAAGTTAAGAGGATTCCCACTGGAATCTTTCGTAAATGGCAAGTTATAAACACCAGGTTGCACCTGCAAACGGATCCGAGCACTACTATGCGCCGGAATCTCGCCGAGATATCCTCCACCAATAATACTGATACCAGTAGCTCCTTTATCTCCTCGAACCACGGAGGCAACAACATCGGTAATGGCAATCAGACCGGTATTTACAACATTGGCTTCGATTACGATCGGTTCGGTGACATTCTTAGGCACGTTCACCCAAGGCGGGTTGAAACCAAAGGCCGGGGCCGGGATTTGAGCCCCAAAGGTCAATTCCAATTTGATTTCGTATTCGTCGACAATCGTCGTAGGAATAACAGTCCATTCAATGGAAATCGGTTCATTCTGCATGGTGATATCCATAAAGGGCGCGCCAGCGGAAGGCATCACGCTGCACTCAGAGACGAATTTTCGTCTACCTTGTGCCATGACCACCAAATCATAGTCACCTAACGGCTTTTCATAAAATTGTGCAATTCCATTGGCATCGGTTCTGGCATTGAAGAAGGGATAGTATTGGCTCTCCACACCACCGGTGACACTGGTATAGGGCTCTTTTGATACAATTGTGATTTCTGCATTAGCAACTTTACTGCCTACATCATCGACCACGCGGAACGAGATTCCTCCGGTCTTAGCAGAGCTAACTTCTGCATTGATCCCCACATTGGCAAAGAACTTCCCGGTGCTGTCACTGACCACGATTTTGTCTTGGTATTGACCAAGAGCCACTCCGGCTGCAGGAGCAAAGTTAATCACAAACGTGGTACTCTCATTCGGGGCTAACCGGGTTCGGGCTATGCTGTTAACACTGACCCATGGAATATTTTCCGGTAGAGTCACTTTGAGACCGTCTAAATATCCCTTTCCTTTGTTCGTTACTGTTACAACACGGCTGACATTTCCTTCAGGGTTCACACCTACAGTAACAGTTTTTAAATCTGTAACCGGAATTGGGGTAGCCGGTCGCAAGTTCAAGGTCACCTTGGTCTTGCAAGTAGCTCCTTGATCTGAACTAAAGACAATGTCATAGGTTGCAACTTCATCACAATCCAAACCGGCACTGACATTCAGAATCACACCGGTTTCAGCTCCCGGACTGAGCACTCTCATCATATTCGACGTATCAAGAGTAGCGGAAACACCAACATTCGCAGATGTGGGAATTAACATTGCAGTAACACCCGTCAAAGGATCTCCATCGGGATTCTTAGGCGACGCATGTCGGAAGAGAATTTCTTTCGAGAATTGTGTATTCTTGCTGGCAACCAATGTTAAGCTGGCAGGTGAGGATGCCATGCCCCAAACCTTGATATTGGCTTGCGAGCCGGTTCCGAGGAACTTCTGATATCCAAAAGCGAGAATTTGCCAATCGCCAGCTTCACCGGTAAAGGGCACGAAGTTGTAAGAGTAATACCCTTCGGCATCGGTCGTAACGAAGATGATTTCTTCGGCACTCCAAACGAGGAAGATTTCATTGCCTTTGGCATCGCGTCCAAGCAAGGGCTCCGGTAATCTCGGTAGCAATTGGAAGTCAAGCACGACACGTTCATTAGCCGCAGGTTGTCCGCCCATCATGAATCGACCGCTGACTCGAACGATTTCACCAAGCTTATACTCTGTTTTGTTGGTTTCAACGGTGACTACACCACTTTGCACAATTCGAATGTTACATAGATTACTAATGGAATCCACTCCGGCAGAACCAATCATCTCGAGAGTGTAGGTACCTGTAGTCAAATCTCCGGAGATCGGCATCTGATACATAAACGCTCGCTCAATGGCGTTATACGCTAAGCTACCCGATAGTTTTAGGGTTTCGCCTTGTTTTAAGGTATAGGTAACCTGAGCATCCTGATCCGGAGTCAACGGAAGGGCAGAAATGCTCTCATGGAATAATTGTGCCTTTAAGGGAACGAACCCATCTGCCGTTGTGTAGAGAACGGCTAAGAAATCGTCGTCTTCTTCTTGCTTGTTGGGGGAGGCCTTCATCGTTAAGGCTTGTTTAACATCGATACTGGTCGTCCAAACACGACGGATTCCTTCGCTGGGTTTCTCGAGGTTCAACACATTCATACTGTCAACCAAAATCTGGAAGGTCATCGGCCCTGCTTTATTGGGGGTCCAGGTTATGACGACCGGCACAGTGCTGTATCCACGAATTCCGTCGATCTCAGCTGCCGCAACCGATTTGCCGTCAACGAATAAGCCCACGCTGAAACGTTTGAAAGCGGTAGCAACACTCTGATTATTGACACTGACCAAGAAACTAACCGCTTTACCGTATTCCACATTCAATGGGGAGTAGGTTACGTTGCTAATATGAAGATTCGGGTAAAGAATCGACAAGGTTGGTAAGGTAATACTCTTTTCAACCGTCTTATCGGGATCAATAACTTCTTTCTTTGCATCTACAATAATTTTATAGGTATGCTCACCACCGATTGCTGCCCACTTGGCAGAGACCGTTTTCACTTCACCGGCTTTAATTCCGTCAACGGTTATGGTTTTAAAGACGCGTCCGTCCATGGCAGCATGAACCTGGAAGGTATCGGTAATATTGATGGTACTGTTATTGATCAACTTCGCATCAAAGGTAATAGAAGTTCCTTCAGTTAGAGTTGTCTCCGTTGGTTTCCAGGTAATATCTCCTACTACAATTTCAGGATAGACCACTCGGAAGGCTTCCGTGATAATGCTCATATTATTATTGGTTGTATTTTCTTCGATTAGGACTGGATTCAAATCGTCAACTTTGATTTCTACTTTATGCACACCGGCTTTTGGTACCACATAGTAATTTAAGGTTTGGCTTGCTCCAATGGCTAAAGTGGGGATCACTTGACGACCGCGATATTCGTCATCGATATAAATCGAAACACCAAAGTTATCGGCAGCTTTGTCTCCATAGTTCTTAATAACTGCACGGTAAGCAAAGGGTTGTTGCGTATCGAAGACATTACCTTCAGGCACCCAACTTACACTTTCTACACCGACATCGGCAAAGGAAATCTGTAAGTTGCTTAATACTGCGCTACGATTATTATTGCCTTTATCGGTTTCTTTTAAGGTATCTAAGATATCATTGGCGACAACCTTCACTACGTGCACGCCTGCAGTTGCTACGTAATTGAAACTAACTTCTGTGGTTTTACCTTGAGCTAAGCTGACGTTATTCGAATCCACGTCAATTTTGGTATAGCCCATGTACTGATTATCAATATAGAAACCGGTTAAGAAGCCTAAGCGTGCATCGCCTAATCCCTTGTTGCCCACCACCGCCGTAATAACGACGACGTCACCTTCTTTGGTTTCTTCCGGAGTCCAGCGAATCGACTCCACATAAAGGTCTGGGCGAGTGTCACCAACCGTAAACGGAGTAGTTGTGGTAGTTACTGCGTTGTTATTATCTTTTACAGTCAAGGTTACCGTATACAGTCCGGGTAACACATATTGAGTGGTTGCAGATGCGCCCTCCGCTTTTTTACCATTGCCAAAGTCCCAACTATATTGAATGATTCTTCCGTCAGGGTCTTTAGAAGCAGTACTGTCTGCATTGGTCGCAGTGAAGGTATACAAGATTCCTGAATCAAATTGATTGCCTGCCGGTAGAATAATACTGGCAATGGGTGGCTGGTTCGTCAGAATCGTATCTCGCTGGAAGACGTTGTTTTCGCCTCCGGTATCGACTGTCGTAGCATCGGTGATAATTGTTGCCTGCAAAGATAAATTTGCACCTAAATCCGAGGGAGCAGCCCAGGTAAGGGTCGCTTCGCCACCGAGATTGGCTGCTAAGTTCACAGCTACTTTTCCAACGGATACATAGGCCATGCCATTGTGATAATAGAACTCCACTTCGCCGGTTGCTCTGGCATTGCCATCATTTCTTAGGGACGCCTTTAAGACATTGTTACGTCCAGCAATGACGACGGCGGGTTCTGTATAAATCGCGTGAATTCCCAAATCGCTCTTGGCAGTTGGTGTTCCCTGGTTGCGTATGGAAGGAGTCGAAACGTTTCCAGCAGTATCCACAGTAACAACGTGGTAATAATACAGCGTGTTATCGGTTAAACCGGTATCGGAATATACCGCACTGCGAGGCTGGGATATCCGGGTATACGTTCCCGAGGTTCCTGTTGTATTGTGAGTAAAGACCTCATCGGAATCGGTGCTTCTCCAGACTTCATAGAATTTGACATCTGCTCCGGAACTCCACACCAAGTTCAAGGTTTTTCCGGTAGCAGGATCACTAATCACCACATCGGTTGGAGCGTCTGGAGGAGTTGTGTCTTTGAAATATTTCTTCACATACGTGGAACTTTGATTTCCCTTGTTAACAGCAACGGCTTTCACTGCATAGAGGCCTTGTGCTAATAAACTGGTATCCCAATTATAAGAAGCCACATACGCTTGGGTTCCAAAGACATCGGTTTCAGAAGTTTCAATTCGGGTATACTGAATATCATCTCCGGAAATCGTATGGAACTTGGTGTAATTGACATCGGGTGCAGGTAAATCTCCGAAAGAGCTTTCCCCAATGTAGTAATAGTAGAGATCAACATGGTCGACGGCAACCTCGTCTTGCATTTGCAATCCGAGTTGGAGAGTAGCATTAAATCGTTGACTATCTGTTGGTATCATTTTCATAATATTAGGTTTTGAAGTCTGCTCCATTGGTCGTTGATCCGAAACTGTAGCCCAAGGTCCGATGTTGCCAAGATCATTGATCATAGCCACACGGTAACTGTATTGATGTAAAGGATTCAGCAAGGTATTGATATAAATATTTGAAGTCGTGCGTGAGACTTCACTGAACACACCATAATCGGCATCGCCGGCATTTTTGACAGCTCGTTCAACAACATATCCGGCTACATCGGTTCCGGTAAAGGGTTTCCAGCTAATCATTAAACGCCATTCCCCAGCATCGGCTCGTAAGCCTTCCGGTGGCAAAGGTGGATTATTCGCGACCTTGACGACTTCAGATTTACTGGCAAGGTTACCAACTTTATCTTTGGCTGTAACTCGCAAGGTATAGAAACCGTCGGGATACTTCGCTACGGGACCGGTCGGAGTTACTCTAACATCTCGAGTATTCCAAGGGGTTGAACCGGTTGATGATCCGGAGGCAGCAGGAATCAGACCCACTTCAATCCAACTGGCTTCGCTTTGAATCGCTAAGCTACCGGTTTCAGGGTCTTCTTCCATGGCAATCGCTTCAAAAGTATAGGTATCGATTCCCACGTTATCGGTTGCGGCTGCAAGTAGGGTGATGTCGGAACGAACCGTGGTTCTGTTTCCGGGGGTTAAGGAGCTAATCACCGGAGGGGTGGCATCTAGACCAGGAGCTGCTACAGCCACATTGGAAGGAACACTTTCGTTCCCCAAAGTATCTACAGCCGTTACAAAGAACCGGCTTTCAGCGGTGACATTATGCTTGTATAACTGAACCGTTACTTTCGCAACCGGTGGATCGGTATGATCTGCGGGACTGACTCCATCGGCTAACAAATAAACGTGATAATGAGAGAAATCTGTTGGCATAACGGTCATAGTCCAACTCAGTTGCACCGATAATTCACCCGGTGCCGCTGTTAAGATTGGTGCTACCGGAGCCACATTGTCGGCTTTATAAATAACATTTTGAGTAGCTGAATTACCGGCAGCATCTTTAACAATGGCTTTTAAGGTTAAATCACCTTCGGTAATATATTGCTTAGTGTGGAAGGTAATGCTTCCCGAATCGCTCTTGCCAATACTGACATCCCCTGAAGTCGTAACAACAAAGAACTCGGTTGATACCACTTTTACATTGTCAGTTGCAATCACACTAACCGTAATCTCCCGACCCAATCGGGTATTTGCTACCGGGTTGAAGCCTGTAATCACAGGCAGGGTGGTATCTGCAATAGGAGTTACTAAAGTCGTTGTCTGAACTGCTAAGCTCTCAACACCAAAGACACTGACAGATTTAATTTGATAATAATACTCTTTTGCCAATTCAACCTTGAGGTCGGAGTAGGTTAATTGGGTTGTGGTTGAAAGCAACTGATATTCGCCAGCTGTTCCAATTTTTCTATAGATGTTGTACCGAGCTATCTCGATTAAGGTTTCACCGACTTCATATATTGGAGCTTGCCAAACTAGGTTGACTCGCATTTGCGCAGCTGTTGCGGTTAAACCGGTTGGTGCTTTAGGTTTATCGGTGATGACTTTGACTTCAATCGTTTTGGGCTCTGATTGGTTCCCCGCAGTATCCCAAACAACGGCTTGTATGGTGTACTCCCCTTGTAACCATTCTTCCGTACTAAATTCATAGCTTGTTGAAGCGGATTTTTTGTCTCCCGTTATTGCAACAGAAGTTATAACCATATAAGTAGAATCTGCTGATCCTTTGACTTTGTATTTGAAATCGATTTTTTGTAAACGTATATCATCGCTCACTGTTGCAACGAGGGTCAGCTTTTCACCGTTACGACTAGAAGCCAATACTCCAATCGTAGGCGGATTATTATCTGGCAATGGTTGTGCAATTGCTGAAATACTTCGATTTCCAATCAGTCCATAGCGGTCGATTGCGGCTACTTCATAAGTATAAACTACATCTTTGCTGACAGAAGTATCGGTATAGGTTCGATAATACGCTTTATCGGTGAGTAGGCTGAACTCGTTTTCGGAAGCGGCTTTCCTATAAACAGCATAATTGTATGCCCCTTCTACTGCATCCCAGGTTAGGGTTACACTCATTACATTAGGGGCAGCGTTTAAGTTCCCCGGAGCCGGAAGCTTGGTAGCATTGGAGACAAAGGTTATACTTTTGGTCTGATTACTGGAAGAGGTCGTCATAGCTAGCGTATGATCACCGGATTCAGTATTGATGATGTAACTCCAACCATAGCTGAATTCCCCCTTGTCATTGGCATATACCGTGGCAAAAGGTTTGGTATCAATGGAAAGAGATGCGGATTCATACGGCCGCAAGCCTGTGGCTTGAATGGTGAGTTCTTTACCGGGAGTAATCCCTTCTGTTGGCGATAAGATCAAGGTTAAGGTAAACTCCCCTGGTTGAGCAGAAACAGCAACTGCTGCATCTAAGTTAGAAGCATTGCCCAAATCATCCATGGCATCAACTTTATAGAAATAGGTTTCTCCAGCGGTGACCTGGTAATCCATGTATCCAATTTTTCCATCTGGCAGTACGTTGCTCACCGGAGAAATGTAGCGGAAGTAACTGTAATTACTTGCACCGGGGGCCTTTCGATACAATCGGTAGTAATACAAATCTGCTTCTGTCGATTTATTCCAGCTTATCAAAATGCCGCCCGAAACCGAAGTCGCTGTTGGGGTAGCAACCACTGGGGGTGTCACATCGAAGAGATACTCGACATCCAAAGGTGCCGATTCTAACCCTGCTGCATCTAAGGCAACAAATCGAACAATGTACTCCCCATTTAGAGTGATGTTGTTTAGATAAATGTATTTTGTTTCACCGTAGTTGTAGAACGAATATGCATTCGAATCAATCTGCGTAAAAGTGCCAGTTGCTTTGGGAGCAACATATACATTCATTGCTGTAACGCCCACATTGTCGGTAGCCTTCATATTGAAACTTGCCGAAGCTCCAAAACGCGTCTTGGCAGCTGGATTAATGGTAGTAGCATCAATAACCGGAGCAATGGTATCCGTAAAAGGTGTGGCTGTTGCGCTCAATGCGCTTGATAAATTTCCGGCATAGTCTCGTGCCTGTAACTTGAACGTATATTGTGTTCCGGCAGTTAGGTTATTAACTTGATACGAACGCTGATCATTATTAATATAATTTGTAGAATTCAAGTTCGCCGGATCGGTACCGTAGGAAAGTAGGAAGTAATCTACATCGGCAGAGTTGGCATAGCTCCATTGTAAATTCGCATTTTTTGCTCCATCGGCCGCGGTAAACGCCGTTGCCGCCGCTGGTGGTGTATTATCGATATAGTATTGTTGGGTCCGAACACTACTCTTACCGGCTGCATCGAGTGCGGTCAATCGTATCGTATAAAGGCCATCCCCCAGCTCTGCTTGTTGGCTAATTGCAACCGTATCTAACATAACTGTAGCTCTGAATAAATAGGTTCCACTCCAAGAAGTGCCTTGGTACGTCAAAGCTGTTGCTGGCAAAGAGGTAAACGTGCTGCCGTCTTTACTATAGGCCATGGTGACCGAAGTGGCTTGACGATCATCACTAATGGTTGGAGTGAATTCGGCCTGACCACGCAACGTATAGTTCCCATTATAATACCCACCGTATGGTCCACCCATGTACTCAACTACGGGGTTCGCAGTATCGGGCAATAATGTAGCCGTAACTGGGGTAGAACCTATACTGACATTGCCTAATCGGTCAACCGATTTGACCATATAGTTATAAGTCTCACCAATCACAAGCGGGTACGTTTGAGCTGCCAGTTGATGAACCACGGAGGATACCGTACTGCTGACCTCATTGGTCATGACATACGCCGAACTAAGTTCACTACTGAGTTTGCGGAACACCTGATACTTATCAATATCGGCATCTGCTACTTTTTCCCATTGGAAGGTGATTTGACGTTTTGCTTGAATTGCACTCCCTACCGGAACAGTGGGTGCAATGGTGTCGACTCTGACCGTGGTTTGTGCCAGCTCTTGTACAAAAGGAGCTAAGACCTGCACGGTGTGTAGGCCGTCATTGGCTCCTAAGGGTATATTCAATGAAGCAGTGTAATACCCATTGCTGTCGGTGATTTTTTGAGTCGGTGTAATATCCATATCTCCGAATTTTACTTGCACCGTCACACCGGGAGTAAACCCATCGGCAGATAGCGTCATTGAAATACCAGGTTTGCCTTCTGCACGATCATCTGTATTTAACATGGTTACTCGTTGACCACTGACTTCAATGTCTAAGGTGTCATAGGCCATGCGGTGGCTAACCTTACCGATAACGGCAAAGCTGTGGGTCCCGGAAGTCACACTAACCGGGAAACTATACACTAAATTCAAGATACCGGTAGATCCAATTACGAAGTTAGGATTGCCTTCTACCGTTGTAACAGCAGAGGTTATTTCACGATTATCAAAGTAAACTTTGACTCCTTCACCCACTGCGAAGCCCGCTAAAGTAAGATTGGCTTTGGTTTTGGATTCATCTTGAGCTGTTGTCAACGCAGGCGTGAACCCTTGAATGGTGATGGTTCTTTCTACGACAGCAGTGCTTTGATTGAAAGTAATAACCAAACCATAGGTTCCGGCAGCCATATGAGCCGGAATGATAAACGATGCTGCCGCTGAACTCGAAGTAGCCGTAGCCGGGCTATTGGAAACCTGGGTTCCGTTCAGTGAAACAAACATCAGTTCGCCGTCTGCTAATCCAGTGGCAGAAACCGTGATTTGTTCACCAGCCGTAGCAGAGGTAGGTGCAGAAATATTGGGTTGATAAGCAGCAATCGTTACATTGCTCTTCACATACTGATGTCCATTGACACCACTTAGGGTAAAGGTGTATTGTCCCGCTTTTGTAGCCAAGGGAATACTCCAAGCTAAGCTTGCCGTTCCTGTTGCTGTAGCAGTCGCCGTGGCAACTTGCTTTCCTTCAAACCAAAGATTAATTGTATCACTCGAGCTAAAACCAGAAGCCGAGAATGTGAGGGTAGCTCCTGCGGAGGGTGTTGCCGGGCTATAGGTCGTACTTGCTGTTACAGATGAAACCGGAAGGTCCGTTGTTTGCCATGGATAGGTATTGCCTGAACCCTCTCCACAGACCAGCAATTGAGCACTTTCGCCAACATATCCTGCAGGAAGAATTAAATCAAATGTTGCATTTCCTGAGCTGTCGGCAACAATGGCCGGATCAAACACACTGGGTTGTTGATTCATGAATGCTTTCAAAGTAGCACCAGCAGCTAAACCACTTACTCCAACGGATAACGCTTTACCCGGTTCTAAGACACCTTCATAACTCACGGTTAACCGATCTGATGTATAAGCGCTCCAAGCGGATACTGCCGTACCGGAGCTACCACTAGCTGTAAAGACATAAGTATTGGAACTTACGGCTAAGCTGGCAATCGTATAAATAGCAATTCCTGAAGCATCTGCAGTTTTATTTCCTAACGTTACCCCATTCATTGTGAAGGTAACCGTCTCACTGGCTTTGAAATCCGAAGCAATGAGCGATAACTCAGAACCCAATACCGGATTTCCAGACGGGGTCAACGTGAGATTCGCTCGCGTTACGACTAAACTTCCTCCAACGCGATTCCCTGCTGCATCCAAGAGTTCTATGGAATGTCTACCTGTAGATGTAGACAAAGGTAGGGTGTAAGTAAAGGAGGTTGTTCCACTCGCGGTAGCATAATTCGATGAGATTTCCGAGCCATCCATATAAAGACGAATCCGTTCATAGGCTCCATAACCAGTTGCACTAACGGTAAAAGCACTCCCCAAAATAGCACTTTCGGGCAACGTCAATACGGGTTTGTTTTGCTGTATCGCTGTTGATAACACTGCCATTCGCTGGCTTTCTTGTCCAACGGTTACAATAGTCAAACTGTTCCCTGCCAGTGTATCTGGTAGAGTCATTGAACGACTCAAATAACCTGAATACCCGACCTGTTGTGTGAGTTTAGGTTGGTCATTCACATAAATATCAACATTTTCATATGGTTTGTAGCCCTCTCCGCCGATAGAAATCGTTTTACCTAAAATCGGTGGATACGACTCCGATAACGTAACAGTAGCTTGCGGGGAAGTAACTTCAAGTGTAGCGAACGCTGTGAGATTACTATTGGCTTGTACTGCGCGCAAGGTATAAATTCCCGGTGTTACCGTTGTGGGGATGGTCACATTCGCAGTATAGGATTCCTCATCATAATAATAAAGATACGTCAAATAATTTCCGGAACTAGTTCCGCTATCATCGGGGTTTAAATAGAGATATACATATTGTACTGGTGCAAAATCTGACAGCGTATAAGAGACCACACTACCCGGAGTAGCGCTTCCAACACCCAAGGTCAATGTTGGTGCATATTCCGTCACCGTAAAACGAATCATCGCTGTGCGGTCAAGGTCTGAGGAAGCACCTCGAGAAATTGCACGAATCGTATGACTTCCTGTCATGGTAATGGGTACAGTGTAACTAATACTTCTCTCCTGGTCCATGCCATAACTATAGTTAGACACTGTCCGGAACGGACTAGTTTCCTGATCTAAATAGAACTCGATATTTTCGTAAACATAACCATTGAGACTACTGTCATAATACTCAGGCGGGAAATCTTTGTAATACAAGGTCAATGATTGACCAGGCACCGGTTGTACAGCGATACGCAAAGAAGGGTTAAACTCTCCTACAACTGCACTGACTGTGCTTGTAAAATCACTTTCATTTCCTGCTTTATCTTGAACCTTAATTTTGTAATAATAGGTTTGGCCCACATCGCTTGCTAAGGAATCGTCGTACGTTGTCTGGTAATCATAGGTATAGGTTCGGTAATCATACTCTCCTGTTTCAGTTTCGCTTCGATAGATGGTATAGTAGCGAACATCTATTGAAGCGGAAGGCGTCCATCCCAGACGGATACGCCCAGAGAGTGATGAAGCGGTTATAGTTACGGGGATTAATGGAGGAGTAATATCATAAATGAAACTATCTGATTGCGTATATGTATTGCCGGTTGCGTCTGTGATTTCTAAAGTGATTGCATATTCGCCTTCAGTAAATCCGAAATCTGCTAAGGTGCTAGGATAAAAATACTGCGTATGATTTCTAATTGAGTTAAATTCAGTAACAGTATAAATCTTTGACGAACTCGCTCCTGTTATCGTAACTTTGACGCTTCCTAAAGCCACATTATCGGAAACATCCCAATAGAAAGAGCTCTGTGGCCCCACATATTCCCCACCAAATGCTGCCGTAGGATTCGTTGTGTCTGCTAAGGGAGAAACCCCTGTAGAACTTGTTTTAGCACTCTCTTTGTAATTACGGTCCCGATCACCCGCAGAAACAGCGTAGTAGAAGGTTTTAGAAGTGTCCGAGGGAGTCACTAAATAATCTAAATAGGTCTTATTATTTGTATATCCAATCGGTTCCGTTTGCAAAGCTAATGCTTCTAATGTTTCAGCTCGATATATATAGAAGTAATCATACGTGCTGTCCCAAGAAAGTGATACATTTCCTTGCCCTGGAGTAACAGTGAGATTCGTTGGTGCTACCGTAGGAATATTATCAATATGGAAGGGATAGGCAAAGGTATCTACAACATCTTTGGGATCGGCAGCACTCTTTAACCCTGCTTTATCTTCTACAATAATCCTGAGCCATACATTTTCTACCCTTGTGTCACCAACGAAATCGTGCGTATTCCACATAAAGTTAGGAATGTTAGAGTATTCATTCAAGGCCGCACTACCAATCGATTGCCAAGTCACTCCTTGGTCCTTTGAGGCATAATAATGTAATTTGGCTATTCCACTAGTTGCATCTTTGAAACCGGTTGACTGTATATAAACCGTATCAAAAAGGGTAGACACTGCTGGTCCAATCGATGTATAACTCCAAGTACTATTGCTAATATTATACTTGAATCTGTAGACGCTGGATTCTAAATCCTCCAAATATGGTGGTGTTGCATCAATGTAATACGTTTTATAAACATAGGTACTATTAATCGAATTGATTTCACAATAAGCCGAAAAATATCGTGTTCCTTCCGATAATCCGGTTATCGTTATTGGAGAAGTCCCACTTTTCCAAGTCCCATCGTTATAATGAATTGTTGCATTCTCCGGAGACGTAATTGTAATTGATTCTGGAGCAGTCTGCCATTCTCCAGTCGGCTCCGGCGAAAACACTGGCGGAGCCACTTGTCTTTGCACATAAACATAGTATTGTGATTCTGCCATTTCGGTAGGGTTATCAACAATGATCCAGGAGTTTCCGGCAGGCAGATCAACCACCAAATCTTGCCAACCACTGGTTCGAGAAGCCAGCAGCTGGGATTTATCTTGATTCCAAACCTCAACGGGATATTCATTGGAAACCGTAATGGTATAAGTTCCAGGTGTAGCTGCAGAGATATGGTACCGACCTTCCTCTCCTTTGAAAGCATAGGCATATACATATTCTCGCAGAGGCATTTCTTTACTTGCTGTAACAACAAATTTGGCTTCACTAATCGTTGAATAATTGGAACTATCATATTTTATATTTGTGCGAATACGAGTATTGGTTGTCAGAGGAATGGGGGTGGAATAGGTATAATACCATTGCGGATAATCTGTATTGTTATTTAGGGCATAATAAATAGTACCTTCTAAAGTATGAGATACCGTGATTTGTGTAGCAGCATCCACATAGGTGATTCCGCTCGTAGCAGGCGTTGGTGTAATTGTTGGTCCCTGAACCACATAGCGATAGGTTTGACTTAAGTACCCACTTGCTAATCCACTTGTAGAATCAATGGCAACCGCATACAAATAAATATCTTTATAGTAACTAGTCGGATTCACTAAAAGCGAAGTTAACGGAATTGATCCTGTGTATTTGGTTCCTTGGGCATATATTGTATAGGTTGTGGGATAATCTTCAGTTTTTCGGAAGAAATAATAAATCTCTTTCCCTTCTTGTGCATTAAGGGTAAGAAGTGTTCCTTCTGGATAATTTCCATAATTAACAAGATTCGATGTGGGCGCAGTTGGCAGAGTTCCCGAAAAAGTGTAGACAACTTTGTTGACCGGACCGATGCGATCTTGGTCGTCCTTCACATAACAATAAATGGCACTATCATTACGAATCGTAATTTGAGTACCTGCCTCGTATAAACCCGTGTTCGAGTAAGCATCTACCCAGCTCACATTATCCACTTTATAATAAATCTGGCTCCCTGCGGGTGCGTCCGCAGGTAAGGATAACGTTACGGTTTGTGCCTCGGTATAAGTTCCTGTAGGCAAACTTACAACGGGAATGCTATCTAAAGCCTTCACAATACTCGGAGACCCAATACGGTAATTGCTATATTCCAAATTTAAATAATACTGGCCCTGACCAAACTGGACAACTTCGTGAACCTGGGTTCCTTCATATTCTTCCCCTTGTCCGCGTTTGATCAAATTACCGGCAAAATCATAAATTGACCATGAAGAAGTACCCCAGCTTGATTCGCGAATCAAGCCAAAGCTAATTCCATAATTACCGGCTCCGGTCGAACGGGTATCTATATACCAATACGGATTTTCATCAAGAACGATTGCTGTAGAAGGAGGGGTATCGGTTAGTACATAGGCTCCAATCAAATAGGTCATAGTCACCGGGCCACTATAGGAGTCTATTTGATTTGATCCATCAAAAGTAACTGCAGAAAAATGAAGTGTTTTGGATTCATCATAAGTAACACCAGTTTGCTCATTGTATAATGTGTAGGATTCGTCTTCCCATGGCCTTTGCATCTGTGAGTATATTACTGAAGTGCCTACAGGCACATCAATAAAAACAGTTTGTGAGGTTGCGTAATTTCCCGGTTGAGCTGAATTACTGTTAAGTGTTGGTTTGCTTAAAGCGCTTTTATAAGAAATTTGGTAACTGGTCGGTTCAATCGGTTGGTACGTGCCCGCTGCCGGTCCCCATTGTACAAAATTGCGCAAACGCAATGCATAATTTCCGCTACTGACTTGAGCAAAAACAGGGTTACTAATCTCACTAGCGAGTTCGGTCCCGGTCGCATCGAAAAGGGCCAACTCATTAATACCATAGGTATCAAACCCGTAATAGGCCAATCCACCTCCGTGGTTCAAAACAATTTCTTGATTAGAAACTCCTTCGGGAACCGCAAATGCAAACCATACTTCTGTGGGTTGGTTTGTGTAATCTCCTACACAGAAAGCATAACCACTTTGTAAGTCTGTAATTACCACTGGGTTCTGTTGCGTAGCCGAACCCTCAGCTAAAACGTTTGGTGAAGTGGTAAATAAAGTAAACGTTAGCGTCCAACTCATAGCAGGAATAGGAGTCCCACTGGCAGTGCCTGTATAATCCGAGTTCCTCAAACGCAAATAATAGGTTCCAGCATCAACAATATCAATCAGCGTTCCCCAGGAAGATTGCTCTGGTTGCAATAGATTTTTACCGGAATCGTAAATCTCCATATTATGGAGGTACGTTACAAAGCCATCCTTTTGATTTCCTCGTATGGTTAATTGCTTGTTACTGATCCCATCTGGTACAACAAAGCTAAACCACAGTTCACTGGGCTGTGTGGTTTGAGTCGCAACTGAAAAATCGAAAGGTTTGGTTAAGTCAGCAATGATTATCGGATTAGTACTAGTAGCCTGACCTTCTCCTATCGTGGTTGGCCCGGTTGGAACAAGTTGAAAGGCCATCGACCACATCATCGGATCAATCGCGCCACCGGTAGGGGTTGTTCCTGTGCTGTCCGAAGGGCGAACTTTCAATTTATAAGTTCCCGCGCTGACTAACGCTCCGAATGCCCCGTTTGAAAATGTAGAAAACACCGTTTGTTCATCACTATTGTATAAAGTTAAGGCACGCAAATATTGTCCGGTCACGGTTGGGCCATCGGGTTCTAAACCCGAAATCACAATAGCAGCATCCACAACACCTTCACCAACGGTAAAGGAAAACCATAATTCAGTGGGCTGGACTGAAGCATAAGTGCCAACCATAAACATCAGAGGATCTTCAAGGCTACTAATTACATAAGGGTTTGTGCTGGTAGCATCATTGTCGGTAAATGTAACAGGACCACTAGGAGGTAAAATTCCTAAAATTTCTACAGTTGGTTCATCTTCGACAACGGTTACAACTTCTTCTGTCACAGTTGTATCTGTAGACTCTCCAGCATTCGCTGATTCACCTTCCTCCGGTACAGACTCCTCCCCTGGGGCAGTATCTTCAATGGGTACAGACTCCTCCAGTGCAGGTGGTTCGGTTACAGTTTCTGCCACAACCAAGAGACCGGGTGCAGAACCGGTTAATTGTGCCAGAACCAAAATCATGGCTAAAAGGCGTCTGAATTTGTAGCTCAATGATGTCGTCATTGAAGAGCCCCCCCTGTTGTATAAATATTCACCAAAGTGGAATTCACCTATTCTTTTTCATCCCTTAGGTATCAAACAAAAACAGAGTCTTCGCTTAAAAAAGGGTACAAGGACAGTTATTATTATATTTGATGTTTCTCGGGGTTTTCCTTCTAAAACAGAGGGAAATTTAAGATTTTTTTGCAAATTTCATATGATGTCAAATTTATGGTATAAAAAACAGACTATTTCAAACTCGTAAAGTTTAAAATAGTCTGTTTGTTTTTATGCATTGATCTTTGCTATTTAATACACGGTTAAATTACTCACTGGCGAAATTCGTGAAATAACCTTGTATTAAAACCACTGGGGTTCCACGGTCGCCACTACCACTGGTGAGGTCACATAAACTGCCCAATAAATCGGTTAATTTTCGAGGAGTTGTTCCTTGTGAGGTCATTTTCCCAGTCAAATTTCCATCTTTGGCACGGATGGTTTTGCGCATTGCTTCTGCCAACGCTTCTCCATTGAGATGACCGAATTCGTTATCTGCAAAATACTTCATCTTCAACTCATTCGGGGTACCTTCTAAGCCTGTTGTATAGGCGGGAGAGATCACTGGGTCGGCTAATTCCCAAATGCCCCCAACCGGGTCTTTGAACCCTCCGTCCCCATACACCATCACTTCTAAAGCCTTTCCCGTAGCTTGTTTTAACGATTCTTGCAACAGCTCAACGAAGTCTGAACAGTCTCGCGGGAATAATTTAACTTTTTCTTCAGTGGCTTTGTTGGAACCCAACAAGCCAAATTGCGGATTATAGCCACTCCCTTGCACCGACTCTGTCATGATTTCGTCTAATCTGTAGGCTCGTTCGGCTCCAGCTTTTCTTAGAATATTTTGAGTTCGCTTTCTGGTATGAATATCGCAATTGAGCACATTCTTGGTGAATTTTAAGATGTGCCGTGGATCATTGGAAAAAATAATTTCAATATGGGGTGCGAAACTCTTATAATATTCGATATAGTCCACACCGGTAAAGGGATGAACCGTATTCATTCCAAAGATTTTGCGGAATTCAGTTTCAGTAAAGTGATCTTTATAAGGATCGATTCCCTTTTCATCAACCTGCTCCCAAGTTAGGAGACCATTTCCCACTTCATCGGTAGGATACGACAATTGCACATAGAGTTTTTTACACGACCTTGCGATAGCACGCAATAAAATAGCAAAACGGTTACGAGATAAGATTGGAAAAACAATGCCCATATCTTCTCCGCCTAGTTTGCTGCGAATATCTTCTGCAATTTGATCTACAGTAGCGTAGTTTCCTTGCGTTCTGGCAACAACGGCCTCGGTTACGCCTATAATATCCCCATTGGATAAAGCAAAACCCTCAACTTCAGATGCTTTTAAAAGGCTTTGTGTGATCATTTTAACCAAAGGATCTCCCTGTTGAAAAATCGGGGTAATAATCCCTCGAGATGTGACACCGGTATAACGCATACGTTTATCCTCCTTTGAAATATCAGAGACAACAACGGTATTATACTATAGGAAAAGTCCTATGTAAATTCAATCTGGTAATTGATTCATAATCAAATGGAATGATTACGAACACTTCATAGAAAAACAAGGACTCTGGAAGGGTAAATCGTCAGAAATCGACCTACATCGGTCCAAATCGGTCGAGAGCGATGTAATACCTTGATTTTCTTCTTGCAGTCACTCTTCTCATACGATATAATATAAGTTGTTATTTTCTATACAGGTTATGTTTGCTTATTCACAGGTAACGGTTCACTATAGCATTTTGGTATGGATTCGCTATTTATTTTTATCAGTTTGGAGAAAGAGAATAAGCAATAGAGCAGGTTGCTCATGGTACATGAAAAGGAGTGTGGTTACCCAGATGGGTAGTGACAGTTGGTATTATATCTTGCCGTTTTTTACGCTTCTCGGAGGCGGCTTTTTTGCCGGATCCGAAATTGCGTATGCATCTGTCAACAAAATTCGTATTAAAAACTATGCAGATAATGGAGATGTTCGAGCTAAAAAGGCCTTGTATATTTTGAACAACTTCGATAAATCCATTACAACCATGTTGGTAGGAACCAATCTAATGCATATAGGTACCGCCACTACGGCAACCTTGATTGCGACCCGAACTTGGGGAAGCGATTCTGTAGCTTATAGCACTTTGCTTACGACTTTAATCGTATTTCTGTTTGCAGAAATGATACCGAAGAACTTAGCAAAAAGTCAAAACGAGAGTTTTGTTTTAGCTGTGGCAGGCTTTCTTTATTTTTTAATAAAGCTTTTAGCACCTGTAGTGTTCTTTTTCACGGTAATCAGTAAGGGCGTTTCAAAACTCTTCAATAAGCAGGAAGAGCCCACCGTTACCGAAGATGAACTTTATGACATTTTAGAAACCATTCGTGAAGAGGGTAGTTTAGAAGCCGGAAAAAGCGAATTGATTAGTTCCGCATTAGAATTTGATGATATCACCGCGCAAGATACCTTGACCGCCCGCGTTGATGTCGTGGCCATTGATATCGATAGCACTTGTCAAGAAATCTTGGCAACGATCAAAGAAGAAAAATTCTCAAGACTCCCGGTTTATGAAAACAACATCGACCATATCATCGGGGTTTTGAATATACGAAAATTCCTCAAGTTATATTTGAAGCAAGGAGATCATATCAATTTGCGTGCCCTACTGGACCCCCCTTATTTTGTCCCCAAAACAACCAAGATCGATGATTTACTCCAAGAGATGAGCCGAAGAAAATTGCACATGGCCATTGTCAATGATGATTATGGTGGCACCCTTGGCATTATGACCGTTGAGGATATCTTGGAAGAATTGGTTGGAGAAATTTGGGATGAAGACGATGAAGTCATCGAGGAATTTGTGCCTATAGGTGGTAATCGTTATGAAGTCGATGCCGAATTCGATGTCGACGATGCATTTGAACTGATGCGGTACGATGATTACGACAAAGACGAATTATGGCACAAAACCATGGGTTCCTGGGTTTTAGAGCACTTTGACTATGTCCCAAAAGAGGGCGACAGCTTTGTTTATAACGGTGTTACGGTTTCAGTATTGAAAATCGACAACAAACGCATTGTCAAACTTTTGGTAAAGGTCAACGATCTATCAAATTAACAATGAATGAGGAGTGAGTATTTCCATGGACGACAGTCCGTACGGACCTTATCTTTTGATCACCGTTTTCATCGCCTTTTCTGCCTACTTTTCCGCATCGGAAATTGCTTTTGCATCCGCAAATAAGATGCGACTTAAGAAATCCGCTGAAAGCGGGAGCAAAAAAGCTGAACTAGCCTACTTTATCTACGAACATTATGAAACCGCTTTAACTACAATTTTGATTGGCAACAATCTTGTGAACATCGCTTCTTCTTCGTTAGCGACACTAATCGCCATTCAATTATTGGGGGAAGGTGGCGTGGGCATTTCCACTGCCATTATGACTGTCCTGATTTTGACCTTCGGGGAAATTCTACCAAAAATTTTGGCAAAAGATCACGCCGAGGGATTTTCTCTTACGACAGCACCCTTCTTACGCTTCCTGATGTTCCTCACATTCCCGCTCGTCTTCATTTTGGGAAAATTTCTGTATGCAATCAATCGTTTATTCGGCATTCCCGAGCAGAATGCGACCGTCACGGAAGATGACTTATATTCCATTATTGAAACGGTTGAAGACGAAGGAGTCATTGATGAGGAACGCAGCGACTTATTACAATCTGCTTTAGAGTTCTCCGAGATTTCGGCACAAGAGATTATCACACCTCGGGTTGACATGGTATCTATTGATGTTGAAGATGATATGGATAGCATTCTAGAAATCGCTGTTCACTCGCGCTTTTCCAGAATACCGGTCTATGAAGATAGCATCGATAATATTATTGGTATTTTGTATTTGAACCACTTTTTCAAGAAAATCGTGGAGACCCGGGAATTTTCAATACGAACCTTGCTGATGGATGTTTGCTTTATTCATAAATCGATGAAATTACCCTCGGTCTTAGCAGAATTGAAACGTCGAAAAATGCACATGGCTGTGGTCACCGATGAATACGGCGGAACCTTAGGTGTTTTGACCATGGAAGACGTCTTGGAGCAACTGGTTGGTGAAATCTGGGATGAATCCGATGAAGTAGAAGAATACTTCAAAACGATTGATGATAAAACAGTGGAAGTCGACGCTGATATCAGCATCTATGACTTCTTAGAATATTTTGAAATTGACGAACGTGATTTTGACAGCGACTATACGACTGTTGGTGGTTGGGTCATAGAAATGTTAAACGGATTTCCGGAAGCACAAGCTTCTTTTCAATATCAACATCTGAAGGTCTGGGTGCAAGAAATCACCGAGCACCGCATTTTAACCGTCCGCGTAGAAGTGGGCCAACGCGAAGTCGAAGAAGAATATTAAAAAGATGCTCCCTGGTGAGGGGAGCATCTTTTCTATTTCAACAGCATTTCAATGCCTAAGCGTAGTGTCTCCTCGTCGGTCATGCCATTGACCCAGGCTACAAAATATCCGTCTTCGTCAATCAGAAACGTGGCGGGTAATCCTTGAAGCCCAAAGATTTGACCGGCAACATATTGTGTATCGAAATAAACCGGAAAGGTGTATTCGTATTTCGCTAAAAAATCTTTACCCTTCTGAATTGTTTCGCGAGAGCCGTCGACACTATCGATCATCAGAAATTGGATTCCTTCTCCGAATTCTTGATACACCGTCTCAAAATAAGGCATTTCATCCACACAATAAGGACACCAACTTGCCCAGAAATTGATGATGACCGGTTTCCCTAAAAAGGAAGAGAACTCAACCGGGTTGCCCTCCCAATCTTGGAGCTCAAAGTTTGGGATCGCCATCTTTTCTTCGCTAGAAGGATCTTCTTCGTTTGGTGTTGCCGTTTGCAAATTATCCACTTGATAATTGGCTCTTAATTGCTGATATACCATACCTCCTCCGACCAAAACAACGATCAAGAGGACTAATAACAGGAGCCATTTGGTTTGTGCTTTCATTCTGTTTTCCTTTCTGTTTCTACGATAAGAGTGTTAATAAGCGCCCCAACCAGCCGGTGATGATCAAAACACCCACAGCAATCAAAAAGGCACCAGAAATCCGATTGATAAGGTCATAATGCTGTTTAATCCATTGAAATGCCGATTTCAACTGGTCCAGCAGAACCGCACTAATGATGAACGGGATCCCTAATCCCAAGGAATAAAGGAGCAACATGAGAATACCTTTCAAAACCGATCCTTGTTGTGAGGCCATCAGTAAAGCTGATCCCAAAAAAGCTCCAACACAGGGGGTCCAACCAATGGAGAAAACCATACCAAACAGGACCGATGATGCAAAGGTTAGTTCTGTGACATTTTGACGCTTCAAATTGCCGCGAAAGAGATTCCAGGGCAAAACTCCCAGAAAATTCAATCCGAACAGAATGATCAAGCTACCGGAAACCCAGTTCACTGCCGTTTGATAACTTCGCAGAAATTGGCCTATACTCCCCGCAAAAGCACCGAGGGTAACAAAAACTAAAGTAAATCCTAGTACAAATCCCAATGCGTTGCTCAAGACATTGGTCTTCTTCTGCTGTCCTTGTGCACCTCCAGCAAAATACATGAGATAAATCGGCAACATCGGAAGCAAGCATGGAGAAATAAAGGTTATAATTCCTTCGAAAAAGGCAATAACATACGGCATGAGAACCATCCTTTCGGGTTTACATTTTTTTGGAAGAGGTGTATACTCTGCAAGGTGTCTGCTTTCATCGGATTTCGAATAAAGTCGAATTTGACGAAACATTTCACAGCTTAGAACCGTCTTACTTACAGACATATTATTGTAGCATTTTTCCAGCACGTAATGAGGAGGAGATTTTTTTGTCCAATGAACCCCTAAACACCGAACCAACCGCAGAGCCTGCGGATAAAGTTCAAGTTGCTCGTAATAAATACGCAGCCTATGAGAAGCAGCGAAAGAAAGGATTGTCAACAAAAATCAAATGGACAATCGGCCTGATCATTTTAGCCATTCTTGTTGTAGGTGGGTGGTATCTCGTTCAAACCTTACTTAAAACAAATTCCCCGGAGGGTCAAATCATGACCGGTTATTCCATGCGCGGAACCATTGGCGCAAATATCACGGGTTGGGGAACCGCTGCTCCCAAAGAAAAAGCCGAATTAGGCGGGAAAATGATTGGCACTGTTGAGGAAGTTTATGTTCGTGCCGGTGATTCTGTCGCAATTGGAACACCCTTGTTCCGTGTCGATGCGGAAGAAGCCCGAGAAAAGCTTTCGGCTGCCATGAAAGAACAAACACAGTTGTTAGATCGAATTCGCTCTCTCAGTAATGAAATCGAAAATTTAACCCTTTCAGCTCCGTTTTCCGGTCATCTGATTCAAGGAAGCAGCATGAAAGTCGGTGATTATCTTTCACCTGGCACTACGATCGGTCGTTTAGTCGATGATTCGGTCATGAAATTAGCACTCTATTTTACCTATGGATATCTTGAAGAAATTAAAACCGGAATGGCGGCCACGATTTCTGTGCCTGCTACCATGACCAATATCGGTGGAACGGTCACCTCTGTTGAACGGATTCGTAAAGTCAACAGCGATGGCACCGTTTGCTTCCGTGTCAATTTTGAAATGTCCAATCCCGGCACCTTAACCGAAGGTTTAGAAGCAACCGCTTACCTTATCAATGAAAGTGGCGAAAAGCTGCTTCCCTATGATATCGGTACTTTGAAATTCCGTCAAGAAACCACGCTCACGGTCATGAGTAGTGGTGAATGTACGCAAGCGAGCATCATAGAGTATTCCGATTATTCAGAAGGCGATGTGCTTCTAAAGCTCAGCAATCCCAGCTTGCATCAAACCCTTGATGAAGAGCAAAAAAACTTGGTTTCTTTACAAGAACGGATTGCCGAGTATTCCAGCCAAGTGCAGGAAAATGTGTTGACGAGTCCTATCAACGGTATGATAACCAGCATGGTGATCCAACCCGGGAATAAACTGGCTGGAAACGGCACCCCGGTGGTAGTGATTGCTGATTTATCTCAAATGATTGTTACGACCAGTATCGATGAAATTGATATTTCCAAAGTCAGTCTAGGTATGCCGGTCAGTATCATGTTTGATCAAATCGATGGAACAATTTTCATGGAAGGTACCATTTCAGACCTCAGCTATGAAGCTAGCTCTTCCGGTGGCAAAGGAAGCGCCGCATATTTTCCGGCAACGATTACAATTTCCAACCCCGGGAATCTAAAACCTGGGATGGGCGTATCGTATACCATCAATGCGGTAACCAAAGAGGACGTTCTTATGGTGCCCAGTTCTGCCATTATTAACACTGAATTCGGCCCAGCCGTCTTCGTGCGAGCAGAAACCTCCGATCTGTATCCTACCCTACTAGAGGTCCCTGAAGAAAGCCTTCCTAAGGGGTTTGTTGCAATCCCGGTCAGCATTGGTTTATCGGATGCGATGAACACTGAAATCGTGGAAGGACTCGAAGAAAACGTAGAAGTATACTTACAACAAACTTCTGGGCCGAATTACGGTGGCGGAGTGATTGTGAAATAGGAGGAGCGCTATGTCGACCCTAATCGATGCCAGAAATATCAGTAAAATCTATAACGAAGACTCGGAAGCCGAAGTCAAGGCATTGGATGACGTATCGCTTGTGGTGGACGAAGGAGAGTTTATCGCAGTTTTGGGTCAATCCGGTTCCGGAAAATCCACTCTGATGAATATTTTAGGTTGTTTGGATATCCCAACCTATGGCGTTTATATGCTGAATGGTGAAACCGTCAACGAAATGAAGCCCTCCATGTTGAGTAGGATACGAAGCCGAGAAATTGGATTCGTCTTCCAAGGGTTTAATCTAATATCGGCTCTTACCGCTTTTGAAAATGTGGAACTTCCCTTGATTTACCAAGGGATTTCGGCGAAAGAGCGCCGAGAAAGAACTGCAATCGCTCTAGATGAAGTTGGTCTCTTTGAACGGATGCACCATAAACCCCATGAGATGTCAGGCGGACAACAGCAACGCGTAGCCATTGCCCGTGCCATTGTTACCAGCCCCCCGATCATCATGGCCGATGAACCAACAGGAAACCTAGACTCCAAATCCGGCGGAGAAATCATGAGCAAATTAGTGGAACTTAATAACGCTGGCAATACCGTTTTATTGATCACCCACGATCAAAAACTAGCCCGAATGGCGAAGCGCATTGTCACTTTACAGGACGGCAGAATCATTTCCGATGAATTGCTCGGAAACAAGCGCCATGACGGAAGGGAGGTCTTTTCTTGAATTTCTTTCGTGCCTTCAACATGGCCATGAAATCCATTTTCACCAATAAAATGCGCTCTTTTTTGACCATGCTCGGTATTATCATCGGTGTCAGTTCCGTGATCATCTTGGTCACCTTGATTCAAGGATATACCCAAAAACAAATGGAACAGTGGTATTCCATGGCTCGTGACACGATTTCAATCAATGTTTGGGATGAACAGTCCGATATTTCCCAAGACCTTTTCGAATACTGTATGGGACTTTCGGAGTATATCACCGCAGTAACACCAAACAGTCAATCCTGGGTCAACAACATTAAATATAAGTCCAAAGCCATTGAGGACACCACGCTCTACTTTGGTAATGAACAATACAGCGATACCATGGGCTATAAAATCGTTGCCGGTCGTGATATTTCGTATTCCGATGTGAAAAACCGCATCAAGGTTGTTCTTTTAGGAGAACGTGTTCGCAAAGACCTGTTCGGCTTGGAAAGTGCTGTTGGCAAAGTTATGAAAATCATGGGCGAAGATGTTACAGTGATTGGCGTCTACGAAGCCAAAATGAATGGAGCTCGTTGGTCCACCGACGACATGATGGTCATGCCCTACACCTTGATGCGAACCTTTAGCCAAAGCACTACCATAAACGGCTACATCGCTAAAGCGAAAGACGGTGAGGCAACTGACACTGCCATTGGACTGATTAAAACCTTTTTGGCGGGGAAATTTGCCCAAGAATGGTATTACAATGTTTATTCTCAAAACGAATGGCAAGATGAAATGAGCGAAAGCACCCGTATGATGAGTTTGGTTGTGGGGGGGATTGCCGGCATCTCTCTCATGGTTGGTGGTATTGGTATCATGAACATCATGCTGGTTTCAGTCACGGAACGAACGCGTGAAATCGGGATTCGAACCGCAATCGGCGCTCGCAGAATGGATATTATCACTCAATTCTTAATCGAAGCGGCCACCGTAAGTGCCTTTGGCGGGTTACTGGGCATTGGCGTCGGGACCATTGGCTCAATTTTGGCGGGGGCTGCCTTAATCAAAACCATCTTGATTCCATCACCCTTGATCATGATGGGGGCCTTCCTCTTCTCTGCCATATTAGGAATTTTCTTCGGCTTTTATCCCGCGAACAAAGCTTCCAAGCTTCATCCTATTGAAGCCTTACGTAACCAATAAGGAGGGAATCAATCATGAAAAAACGATGGGTCTCCGCGCTGATCATTGTTTTATCCTTGCTCACGCTAAGCGGATCTGTACTTGCTTATCAAGATATTCAAAACCCTGTAGAAAACGATGCTGCCCAGGTATTGTCCTCCTTGGGGTTACTTCAACCTTTCAGCGAAGATGTCTTCTCTCAAGAGCCCGCGATGAAGCGCGGCGAGTTTGCCATGTTAGCTGTAAAAATGTTGGGCTTTGATCAACCCCTGCTCTACAACACGTTTACCATCTTTCCCGATGTACGCAGCACCTTAGCCGAAGCCCCTTATATAAACGCTGCTGTGCGCAAATATGGCATCTTACGAGGCTTTCCTGACGGAACTTTCCGTCCCGATGAAACTATTACCTATGCCCAAGCCATTACCGTATATATCAATATGCTTGGCTATACGATTGCAGATATTGGTCCCTTCTGGCCGGATAATTATTTCACCAAGGCCGATCGTTTAGGATTAAGTGAAGGAATCGATCTATCTGCAAATGCCCCCCTCCCTCGCAGCAGTGCGGCCTTGCTGGCATGGAATTTGTTGAATTCCTCTTCAAAAAGCGGGTCCTCGTTTTTATCAACCTTATATCCTCAAGTTGTCGAAGATGCTTTATTGTTACGAACCTGGCAGAGCTCTTCTGCTTTACAAAAAGGTCGAGCTGAGTTTTCGGTGAATGGAGCGGTGCAACAATATCGTGTTCAAAACAACATCGCTTTAAGTTTCGTTGGCAGCCGCGGACGTTTGATTTTTGACGCCAACCAGGTTGGAACTGCAATCGGTTTCTTGCCGGATCGCACCCAATATGTTGAATCCTCGGTGACAGCAGCCTATGCCGACCGTTTAGAACTTGGCAAGGGAACCTACCCAATTTCCAGAAACACATCCCTCTTCTTTAACGGTCAACTGACCACGTATCAAATGGGTTGGTATAATATCATACCAGACCAAACCATACGTCTCTATTATGATGATCTGGGTTCGTTGCAACTCGCCTCTGTTGTTTCAAGCAAGGCCATCACGTATTCCTTCATCTATGAAGTCAATAGTGACGAGAAAATTCCAGCCGATGCCGTCGTTATGAAAAACGGAGTGAAAACTCCTGCCCGAAGTGTAAAGAAATACGATGTTGTTTCCTATGACGGCCGTAATGGCATCTATTACGTCAGCGACATGAAGCTAAAAGGATATTATCAAACCGGTTATCCTGTGTATACGTATCCGGAAACCGTAACCGTATTCAATAACACTTTTACAATCAGTGAAGAAGCCGCTAAAAGTTTTGAACGTTTACGATTAAACCAACAAATTGTACTATTGTTTGATAGCAACGGTGCGGTTGCCGGAGCTTTTCCGGCGGAAGAAATTCCGGTCACACTCTACGGAGTGCTGAAGAATATTTCCGGAGATGGCAGTGCTACCGTAGAACTGCTCAATGGATTAACGGTTCAAGGCATTTCCAATCTCACTGCTTACGGACCGATCTACTCCCCGTATCAAGGATATGTCAACGAACTCCTCATGACTCAAGGTCAGCTGGTCACTGTCATCCAAAACTACAATGCGGAACGGATGAACTTGAGCCCGGTTCGATATCAAGACAAAGCTTCCGGTGACTGGAACCTCGAAGCACGACTATTAGGAGAAACTGCCGTTGCAGAGAATGTGCAGATCTTTGAAAAAGTTACAGCCGACGCACCCTTGATTTCAATCCATCTTTCCGATGTCCCCTTCGAAATCGTAAAAGCTGAGAAAATTCGATACACCTTGACAGATTCTTCCGGTACAATCTCGGTAATTGTTTTAGCCGATGTCAGTGGCAAGGGCTGGGAATATGGCATGTTAAGTGTGCAACCGGTCGAAGAAACTCTACTAGACCCGAGTGGTAATCCTTATCAGGCAATTACATCTTATCGGTTAACCGTTCGTCAGGCAGAAGAAAGTTTTGTCTACTCGGTCCGTTATTGGCCCGATGGCAGCACCGTAGATCCGGTAAAGGTCCCAGTGGGAATGGGTATGCCTTCCTCCTTCCAAAATTTCTTACTGGAAAGCTTAGAGAAATATACGACTGTAACGCAAAAGAATTTTGACGGTGAAAAAGGATTGAACATGGGAAGCGCTTACCTTCGCTTTAGTGAATCGATGCAAGTTTATGCTTCCGGTGTGCGTCAGTTTATTGGTTTAGCTGAAGCTCGCGCCAATTACAACAGCTTTGTTGTGTATTTGGATCGCCCCTTAGAATCCGGTGGAGAAGTAGTTTTCCTCATTGCAAAATAGTACATCAAAAAATGGAGCAGGTTTTCACCTGCTCCATTTTATTGTACATTTTCCAATTTTTCCGTGATGCAGTCACGAAGATTTCATTATTCGCAATCCCCGTTGTGGTCGTGCTGATGACAAACCGAACCGGTGGACTTCAGTTCACCTTTCAAGTAGGCTTCAACTGCTGCTTTCGCATCACCAGAAGCACCGACGATAACCTCAATATCTCTTTCGTTGAAGATATCGATTGCCCCGCCACCCATTCCGCCCGAAATGATAACTTCTACCCCTAAATCATGGAGATAATTGGGCAAAAAGCCTGGGCGATGACCCGGATTTGCAACAGATTCATGCAAAACAATCGTTCCTGCTTTTGTGTGGTAGAGATTAAAATTTACACAATGTCCAAAATGTGCTGTAACTTTATCTTGTTCGCTTGCAACTGCAATGATCATTTTATTTTCCCTCCGTTTTTTCTAGAACTTCTGCTAAGGAATCTAGCCATTCACCGGTGAAAGCCTCTATTCTACCCTGATCACACGCTTTCGCTAGTTTGGGATCGATTGGCAATTTCCCTAAAACTTTCAAATTGTGTTTCTGGGCGATTTCTTCAATATGACTATCACCAAAAACCTGGTATTTGGTTCCGGTATCCGGTGCTTGGAAGTAGGACATATTTTCAACAAGTCCCACCACGGGAATATTCATCATTTCCGCCATTTTCACTGCTTTAGCAACAATCATCGAAACCAACTCTTGAGGAGAAGTGACCACAATAATGCCATCAACAGGCAATGATTGGAAAACGGTTAGCGGTACATCTCCGGTTCCCGGCGGTAAATCTATGAACATATAATCTACTTTATCCCAAATGACATCGGACCAAAATTGTTTTACTGTTCCGGCTATAATCGGCCCACGCCAAACGACTGGGTCGGTATCATTTTCTAAAAGCAAATTAATCGACATCATGTCGATTCCCGTACGTGTACGGACCGGATATAAGCCCAATTCATCGGCTCTGGCTTTCTCTCGGATGCCAAAGATCTTTGGTATCGAAGGACCTGTTACATCGGCATCCATAATCGCTGTATGATACCCTAAGCGTTGCATCGAAACCGCTAATAACGAAGTCACTAAAGATTTTCCAACTCCACCTTTACCACTGACGACCGCGAACACTTTTTTTACTTCACTGGCTGCATGTAATTTTACAGAAAAATCATGGGGTGCTTGGGGTTTTACTTCGCTCATTTGTCATTCTCCTTAAGATCAATGATTTCTTCAAGTTTTTTATAGATTTTTCGAACCGCTTCACCCGAAGGGGAAGGGATTTCAATGATACTAATACCTTGGTTGATCGCTTTCACAGCTAAGGGATCAAAGGGAATACTGCCCACATATTGAATCCCTTTTTCATCGCAATATTGCATAATCTCTTCAGCCTTTTCAGGCGAAGTATCAGCTTTATTGATGCACACTAATACCGGTACTTGAAATGTCGTCGCAGTTTTAACAATTCGTTGCAAATCACTGATTCCGGAAACCGAAGGCTCTGTAACAATCAGCACCCAATCAGCACCACTGAGTGAGGCAATCACAGGACATCCAATGCCAGGAGAGCCGTCGATAATTGCTAAATCTGGTTCCGAAGCTGCTTCTCGCATTTGCTTTTTAACTTCGGATACTAAAAGTCCTGAATTTCCGCTTCCCATTTTTAATTGAGCTGTCGAAAAAACCATTTGTGGGTTTTGGTAAAGCTGTAATTCACCAGCAGGAGAAGGGTTCATGGTAACAGCCTCAACCGGACAAACAAATTGACAGACCGCACAGCCTTCACATGCGTGCTCTTCTACCCGATAAATCTGATCTACAACTTGAATCGCCGAGAAACGACAATGATCAAAACACAACCCACAAGAAATACATTTCTCCGGGTCAATGAAAGCTTTTTTCAAGCCATAAAAATCCGATCGCTTCGGTTCTCCTTTTTTTGCAAATACTAGGTGTAGATTGGGAGCATCTACATCGCAATCTGCAAAGGCTTTTGTTTTAAATAGATGAATCAGTGCACTGGCTACGGTTGTCTTTCCTGTGCCACCTTTTCCACTAAGAACGAGGAGTTGTTTCATTGTTGCACCTCCTCTTGGATCCGTTCCCAAATACCCAAAAATCGGTTGCGGTATTCTTCACTTTCGCGTGAGACAATGATCCCTTTAGCATTGAGTTCACCCAAATAATGGTCAAAAGGAATTTTATCTAAGATTGGAATCTCGTGCTCTTTGCAATACTCTTCTGCGGGGTTCACTTCAGGTAAACATTTATTGAGCACTACACCATATGGCTTCTTAAACAACTTCACCAACTCGTGAACCATGGCAAGGTTATGTACACCAAAAAGAGTTGGTTCTGCTACTAGAACGCAATAATCTGCTTCGCGAATACTTTCCATGACAATGCAGGCACTTCCGGGAGGGCAGTCAATCCACGTATTTTCCGAAAGTTCTGGTTCTCTTGAATCAAGCAAAGCTTTAATCACAGGTATGCCGGAGGATTCGCCGGGATTCAAAAAACCCGATTTAACATAAACCTGTTCTGAACTCCCCTCTTCTACGCTTCCGATAACCTTTTCTCGCTCTGTTAATGCTTTTTGTGGGCAAACAAGCATACAGCCGCCACAAGAATGGCAAATTTCATCAAAAACCATAAGCTTATTTTGAACATATGCCAGTGCATTAAATTGGCAGAACTCCACACAAGCACGACACCCGTCACATAGCAACGGGTCCACTTGAGGCAATAAAACAGAGATCGGTTTCGATTTTATTGAAGTCGGTTTGAAAAAAAGATGTCCGTTGGGTTCCTCCACGTCGCAATCGATATAACACGAAGGAGCTGTTACTGCAGCTAAATTAACGGCAACAAGCGTTTTACCAGTTCCGCCTTTGCCACTTAAGACAGCGATCTTCATGTTAACAACCTCCGTGTTGATGAAGTCCTGGGTGTGTTTCACCCAAAACTTCCAATCGCCCCTCCTTATATGCCTGTACATTATCGGTTGCTTTTCCTTTGATTGCTTTCATCATGGGAATGCCGGCACCTTTTATAACATCTGCCGCATTATCTCCACATCGAGGGGTGAGCAATGCATCGGGATGAAAATCACTGATCAATTGAGCAGCACGAATTCCTGCTCCACCTTGGCGATGAACCGCATCGTTATCAATAAATTCCGCTGTTTGAGAATCTGTATCATACAACATAAAATAGGGTGCGCGACCAAATGAAATACATACATCGGTCTGCATGTTTTTTTCGTCAACAGGTACCATAAGTTTCATGATTGCTATTTCCTCTCTTCTAATAAGAAATTTACTCTACATACGATTTCCACGGCCATGTCGAAAGCGGAAACATCTACCTCCACTACATGGCATTCCCATGCCGTCGCAAAGCTGATAATCTCCACCTTCAATAAGTAACACTTTACCATTAACCAAGGAGTCTGCTACTTTCTTCCTAGCTTCACTATAAATACCCTGAACCGTTGTCCTTGCTATATTCATTTGATTTGCACATTCTTCTTGTGTGAATCCTTCTAAATCAATCAAGCGTAATGTTTCATACTCATCTATTGCCAATACAATCGGCTGTTTCATTTCAGCAGATGCGTTCAGAGGTCCGAATTCTGTACTGATAGGTAATCCGCAAACATTTCTCCATTTTCTGGGTCTAGGCATATCTTCACCTCCTATAAATCAATTTTTCGTACTTTCTTATTTTAACACATAGATGGCATATGTCAATAACAAAGCAGGGTCCTGTTTCGTTTCATAACAAGAAGCCGGAGTTTCCTCCGGCTTCTTGTTATCTGTGGGATGCCAGTTCGTCCTCAATTTGCTTTAAACAAACTTGAAGATATTCTTTCTGGGCTTGTAATTGATTCTTGGCGGAGGGAGAATTTCGAAACATGTAACGGAGACCTAAACCAAGACCCAGCCCGGCTCCCATTCTCCATAAGCTATTTCTGCATAGTCCCATTCCTCTTCCGGTAAGAGGACCTGCACCCCAAGGACCCGTTCGATCTCTTCTAGGCATAGAGTTCACGTCCTTTTATATTATTCCGTAATTCCGCCTAAGCGCTCTTCAATCGCTTTGAGTTGATTTTCCAATAGACTTTTTTGTTGTTCCAACAAATTTCTTTGCATTTCCGGTGTAGCAACAGGTATATTCATACCCATTCCATATCCATAGCCCATTCTACGACAACCCATTCCTCGACCGAGTCCCATTCCACGACCCATACCGTATCCGATATTGGCACCGTTAGGATTGCACGGGCCCATGCCTCGTCCGGTCATCGGACCCATTCCTTGGGGACCTGTTCCATTTCTCATTGGCATATGTTTCACCTCCTTTGTTTCTGACATATGTCATTTACTATCTTTATTATACATCGTTTCTGACATATGTCAATAACTAAATCAAAAAGATTTTGAGGTTTTTTTACTTTTCAGAATTTCTTTTTTCCCAACATTCTTGACAGATTCCATAAATACTTAATCGATGCCCCGTCACGTGAAAATTCATTTCTCGACTTACTTGCTTCTCATATTCAGCAATCGGACAATGCTCAATGGGAATTATGGCTCGACAATCTTGACAAATCAAATAATGTTTATGGATTTGTCGATTGTATTCATATAAAGTCTTGCTTTCATCGACTAAAACCACTTTTTGCAACATTCCCTTTTCGCCTAAAGTGGACAAGGTGCGGTAGATTGTTGAAAGATTCATCATTTCACCGTTTTGGTTCAATTGAAAGTAAATTTGATCTGCTGTCAATGGTTGTGAACTATCGATTAAAACCTTCAGAATTTCTTTACGATTCTTTGTGTTTTTTAAACCAAAGGCGGCTAATTCTTCACTAAAATCTAGGATAGCCAACTATTTCACCTCCATTGGATCACTTTCTTGCAGAAGCATCTCGCTTCTCATTTTATTTTGGTTCAACTGCTCTCTTACAGTAAAAAGTAGATAAATGGCAGCCGATAACAAAACAATCGAAGCGCCGGAAGCAACGTTCCAATAATAAGATATCGTTAGCCCCCCCAGGGTCGTAATGAGTCCAAAGACAATCGCATACCCCATCCGCTGTTCAAACCGATGTGTGATCATTTCGGCAATTGCAGCAGGAGCAGCCAATAGGGAGATGACCAAGATGATTCCTACCACCCGGATCAGTACCACCACCGTCAAAGCTACCAGAAGCAATAGCAAATACTCCATGAAACCGGTCGGTTTGCCCATAACAAATGCAAACTCCTCATCAAACAAGTAGTTTTTCCAGTCTTGGTATAAGAGGATCACGACCGCAAGCACTAAAAACGCTAAGATGAGCATCAGCCATAAGTCTGCTCTGGTCACAGAAAGGATATTTCCAAACAGATAAGAGCTCAGGTCTGGCGGATAACCGGGTCGGAGGGCAATAAATAAAATCCCCAATGCCATGCCTAAGGACCAGAACATAGAGATGATGACATCAGCACGGGTTCCCCCTTTGCGTTTGATGAATCCGATTCCAAAAGCAGCAGCAATGGCAAAAAAGAAGGCACCAAGAATGGGTGGAAAGTTGAGTAAGTAGCCAAGTCCAACACCCCCATATGCCGTATGGGCAATTCCGCCGCTCATCATGACCAGCTTTTTTTCAACAATCATGACTCCAATAATACCGCAAACAATACTTGCTAAAATACCGGCGATAATAGCGTTTTGCATGAATTGATATTCAAAGATTGCTTGTATCATGAGACACCTCCCATAGAATGGTCCCGCAATACCCGGTGTGGGAGGCCATGGGCAATTAAATCCACCGGACAGCCATAAAGCGAGTTCACTGTTTTTTCGTTCAACTCGGGTTCGCCATGATACACTAAACGGCTGTTCAAGCAGGCTAAAGAACTCACTTGAGACGAGATAGCTAGCATATCGTGGGAAACCAGGACAATCGTCATATGCTCATTGAGTTTTCCCAATAATTCATAAATCTGACGTCGTGCTGTAGCATCCACACTGGCAGTCGGTTCATCGAGTAGCAATAATTTTGGTTGAGACACCAGCGCACGAGCAATCAGCATTCGCTGAAACTCTCCCCCGGAAAGCTGCGAAACCTGCCGAGTGCTAAGGTGAGTCAATCCAATTTGCTCGAGCGCAGCGTTAGTTTGATCATGATCCTCAGAGGAATACCGTGCAAACCCACGTAATCCGGCTTTCATTCTGCCGGATAAAACCACTTCATATAAACTGATAGGGAATTTGCGCTCAATCGATGAGAATTGCGGTACAAATCCCAAAAGGGATCGATTTTCTTGAAGGCTTCCTCCGAAAATGCGAACTTGCCCTTTGGCGGCCGGAACTAATCCCAAGATTGCTTTCAATAACGTAGATTTGCCTCCACCATTGGGTCCGATAATACCAAGATATTCTCCCGGTTGAACGATCATGTTAACAGATTTCAACGCAATATTGCGACCATAAAAAACACTTAAATCTCGTACTTCAATGGCGGGCGTCATTTTTTTGCCTCAGCAATGGCAAGCGCCATCGTTTTCATATTTTCGATGTATTCTGCCGACAACGGAGATAATTGAACCGCACTGCCTTTAATTTCTTCTGCAAAAGACGTCGCTTGTCGACTGTCTACTTCCTGTTGATAAAAAACTGACTTTAGGTCCTGCTCTTTGGCTAAATCAACAACCGATTGCAACTGCTGTGGTGTTGATTCTTTCCCCTCTTCTTCTAAGGCTACCATCTCCAAGTTATAATCTTCTGCGATATAACCAAAAGCAGGGTGATAGACAATAAAGATCTTAGGGCTCATCTCCGCAAAATTATCAACCAGTTCCTGATCTAGTTCGTCCAAAAGAGCAACATACGCTTGACTGTTTTTTTGGAAAGCATCCTTGTTCTCGGGCATCAAGCGAACAAGCTCCTCGGTCATCGCTTGAACCATTACTTTTACACGCTTTGGAGACAACCAGATGTGCTCATCGCGTTCGTTTTCGTCAAACATACGATCGGGATACTCTTCTCGAACTGCTTCTGCTAGATCAACAACCGGAATATCACCAATGCTTGGCAAAACTTTTGTTTCTTCTACAGCGATACCAATGGCAAAATACGTTGCTGCTTTACTAAACTCTACCATTTGTTGTGGTGTGGGTTCGTAGGTTTCCGGACTGCTGCCTGGCGGTACCATAGTAATGATTTCCACCGCATCCCCGGCAATCGCATTCACAAACGTCGCTTGAGGGACAATCGTAACCGCTACAATTGGCTTGGCTTCCTGCGATTCTGCTAGGGGTGCTTGATTACATGCTGTCAAGCCCATAAGCAAAACAACGAGTATTACACTGAATCCAAATTTCTTTTTCATAATGAACCACCTTATTTCTTTAGCAAATGCAAACCATTTGCATTAGCTTTATTATAGTAGGCATTTTCTTCTTTGTCAAATTTCTTTTTGTGACTGTATCACGGAACTTTCTTGATTTTTCTATTACAATGGGCTCAACAAAGAAATTTCGAAGGAGAGATACACACATGTCCGTCGTTACCATTACAAAAGATAATTTTGAAAAAGAAGTATTAAAATCAGAGCAACCGGTGTTATTAGATTTTTGGGCAGCTTGGTGTGGCCCGTGCCGTATGGTTTCTCCCATTTTAGATGATATTGCTCGCGAAAACAGCAATGTCAAAATCGGAAAAATAAATGTAGATGAGCAAATGGAATTGGCAAGCGCTTTCCGTATTATGAGTATTCCGACCATGGCGGTAGTCAAAAACGGAAAAGTTACCCAAACTTCTGTCGGGGTACGTCCGAAATCCGAAATCATGAAAATGCTTGCTTAATCTAATTCAAAAAAACGCCTCGAGTGAAATCACTCGAGGCGTTTTTTTAAGAACCAATCAAAGCTCTTAACTTGTTTTTGTCGATAACTTTGATTCCCCCACGCGACAACTGCACAATCCCTTCTGCCACAAAGTGCTTCAGCATTCTTGTAACAACTTCACGAGCACTACCCATGTATTTTGCTACTTGTTCATGCGTGTAATGAATCGTATCTCCTTTGGCTTTAGCGAATTCATCCCATAGAAAAATGGCCAAGCGTTGATCCATCTTCATAAAGAGGAGTTGCTGCATCGCCCACATAACATCGGAAAATCGATCTGCCGCCATCTTATAAGAAAAGTTTTCTACATAGATATTGCTTTCAGCCAAACGGGCAAAAAAGGGCGCACTGATCATCCAAAGTTCGGTATCTTCTTCTGCATCAATATGAACATCAAAGGTAATATTACTGAGCATACAAGAAGCCGAAAGAATACACATATCTCCTGGGCCTAACCGATATAAGGTAATGTCTTTCCCTTCTTCAGACAACAAATACGTTCTGAGCATACCACTTTTTACTAGTAACAGTCCTGCACAGGTTTGTTCACCGCTGTGAATACATGTGAATTTTGGATAATGCATGACTTTGCTGTGCTCAATAAACTTTTCTTGTTCTTCCGACGATAAATTCTCCCATGCAGAAAAATATCGTGAGAGAAATTTTACATAGCTAGCTTGGTCAAACGCTGTTTGTTCCATAGTGCCCTCCTTACAAAAAAACGAAGTGGAATTTCGTACCCTTTTCTTTTTCACTTTCCACTTCAATAGTAATATTGTGTCGTTCCGCGATCTGCTTTGCAATCGCTAGCCCTAAACCGGTACCGGTTTTATTTTCTTCTGATTTCACACGATAAAAGCGTTCAAAGATAAAGGGGAGGTCTTCTGGTTCGATACCGGGACCTTGATCGGAGATTGTTACACGATTTCCTGATAATACAAGCTCCACTTTCCCAAAATGAGGGGAAAACTTCATAGCATTATCGAGAATAATCAGGAACATTTGACGTAGTCTACCGTAATCTGCCGTAATCACAAAAAGATCCTGATCTAAACACAATTCAACTTGAATCTCTTTTTGCTTCGCCAAGGGTCGGCTGCTACGCAGAAGATCTTGTAAAATTTCAGGAAGATTGACTTCTTCCATTTCGATTTTGAAATCGATGTTTTGCAATTTTGATAAATCCAAAAGATCGTTGACCAAGCGTTGTAAAAACAAACTTTCTCCGAGCATTTGTTGATAATATTCCTTCACTTGCGTTGGTTCAGTCACGATTTCGTCATTCAAAGCTTCCAATGATCCCCGAATTACAGTGACAGGAGTTCGCAACTCGTGTGAGATATTGGCAACAAAATCCTTGCGCAACTGGTCTAGCTTTTGGCTTTCCAAACTTGCTTCATGTAAACGTTGGCTCAATACATCGATAGAATCGGCTAAATCACCGATTTCGTCATTGCTTTGAATTCCGGTTTTTACATCATATTGCCCCTTTGCCAGTTGCTGCGCCGTACTTTGCATTTGCTTCAATGGTTTAGTCAAGGTTATGGCCAAAAAGATCGATAATCCAATGGCTAGAAGCATCGCAATAAAAATACTAATCAGCAAAATTCGGAAGCCTTGTGCTATGGATTCATTGACTCCCTTAATGGGGGTATGCAACAGCAATGCTCCAATGACAACCTGACCCGATTTGATGGGTACTCCAACGGTCAAAGTGGGGGTATCTAACAAGGAGCTGAACCCTTCACTAAAGGTGCTATTCCCTTGAAACACCTCTTTCACAACAATATCGGCATCAGGGGGTAAATCTGCGTAAATCACCTTCGGATCTTGCGCAGACAAATTGGTGATGACCTGCATGTCTTCATCAACCACCCAAACATTCGCTCGGGTTAAGTCGTTAAAAAAGCGCAAATACGAACCGTACATCCCTGTCCTAATGGAACTACTCATTCCATGACCCGATCCGGAAGGCATGTTCATTGTGTTAGCAGTCAGAACGTTCGCCATGGATTGCGCCCGGCTCAAGAGTTCTTCTTTGTTGAGTTCAATCACTTGATTGCGGAAAAGAGTCGTAAAAACGAACCCCACCAACAAGGAGAAAAGTAAAAGAATCGCGAAGAAGGATGCGGAAAGCTTAACTGCGATTTTAGGTTTCATTTTCCGACTCCTCGAATTTATAGCCTACACCCCATATGGTCTTGATTTCCCAACCATCTTTTTCATAGGGATCGAGTTTGGCACGAAGTCTTTTGATATGAGAATCTACAGTTCGAGTATCTCCAAAATAATCATAGCCCCAGACACTGTTGAGCAAATGGTCTCTGGAGAAAACTCGATTTCTGTTGGAGGCTAAAGTCCAAAGAATTTCAATTTCTTTTTTGGTAAGCGAAACCGGTTGCCCGGCAACACTGACCCGATATTCATCTAGATTGATTTCTAGGTTGTGCAACGCTAATATGGATTGTTTTTTCTCTTCGCCGGGATTCAACCTCCGCAAAATTGCGCGGACTCTAGCCATGACTTCCGGCGGAGAAAAAGGTTTGACAATATAATCATCGGCGCCAATATCCAAGCCCATGATTCGCTCAAAGTCTTCTCCGCGCGCTGTAATCATCAAAATGGGCACATTGGATTTTTTGCGGATCTCACGACACACTTCAAATCCATCTATTTTAGGCATCATCACATCTAAAAGGATGATATCGGGATTGATTTTCTCAAACTCTCGAATCGCCTCTTGCCCGTCACGAGCAATTTGGGTGGAGTATCCCTCTTTTTTTGCGTATTCTTCTAAGATCGATGTGATTTGTTTGTTATCATCTACGATTAAGATTTTTGCCATTTAAATCTCCTCCTTCTATATGAATCAAGGATAACATAGTCCTGTGGCAATTTTGTTTCGAAATTCACACTTGAAAAACACACTTTTGCCACAATCACGCGGTATTATTAAGCCAAGCAGAAAAACTTCTGCAAGAAAAAATGGAGGTATGAATCATGAACAAAACGAAACGTATTTTTCTGATCACTGCAATGATTCTCGCTATTAGTGCTTTATCCCTTTTTGCCTTCGCTGCATCGGAGTACACCAACCCCGCTGAAGCCTTAGCTGCTTTGACCGGTCAAACCGTTGAAGAAGTTATTCAAGAAAGCAAAGACAGTGGCAAAACCTTAGGCGCTTTAGCCGATGAAGCTGGTGTTTTAGAAGCATTCAAAGCCGAACTCACTGAAATCCAACGTGCTCGCATTCAAGAACGCGTTGAAAGTGGTCGAATCACCCAAGAACAAGCCGACGCTATGTTAGTTCGCATCCAAGACCGTCTATTGAACTGCACCGGCGATGAATCCTTTGGTCAACGAGTTGCTTTAGGATTAGGCATGAAGAACATGGAAAACGGACTTGCTCGCGGCGGTATGCGCGGTGGCCTCTCCGGACAACAACTGCAACGTGGTATGATGCAACGTAGTTGTATTCGCTAATTTTAAACTGAACTGAAGAGAACGACCGGGTTGTGTAAAACAACTTGGTCGTTTTTATATTTCATCACAATTTATGTACCCCTGCAAAGGGAACAGAAAGAGAGGAAGCGAATCATAGAATGATTGAGGAAAGAGGTGTTTTAGAGTGGATACCACGTTGATTCAAGACATTCCGCATTTTCACGAATGGAAAGAGCTGGAGGAACTCACTGGCGGTAATTCCAAAGAATGTAAATACCGACTTATCGATGCAAAAGGTCAAACCTGTATTTTAAGGGTTTCGCAAGTTGATCGGTTTCATCTAAAGCACCAGGAATATGCCAATTTGGTTCGCCTAGAACCTTTTGAACTGAATATTCCAAAACCACTTCAATTTGGTTTGTGTAACGGTGGAAGCAATCTATACATGCTCCTGAGTTGGATTGAAGGCATCACTGTTGCTTCTCAATTGCCCACAATCAGCGAGGCTGAGCAGTTCAACTTAGGCGAAAGGTGTGGTTCAACGCTTTATGAATTGCATCGGCTCTCTTCCGTTCGTTCTTCCATGGATTGGTCGCAAAGGTACCGCGAAATTGAACAAGATATTCTTTTGAAATACGCACAAAGCCCCATTCGTTTATATAATGAATCACTCGGGTTCTCATATTTGGAGAAACATCGGCCTTTACTCAAAAATCGACCTTTAGTAATCAAACATGGTGATTTTCACGCTTCCAACTTGATTTTAACCCCCAAAAATTCCATTGGTATCATTGATTTTGATCGCTGTATGATCAGTGATCCCTATGAAGAATTTGCAATTTTAGTCTGGACAGCCGAGCACCATCCCGCATTTGCACGCGGTCAAATTGCCGGTTACTTTCAAAATCAAATCCCAGAAGATTTCTTTCCACTATTAGCTTATTATATCACAGTGTATGCCTTCGAACATGTCTCCTGGGCCTTGAGCTATGGGAAACACAATTTAGAGACTATTCAGAAAACCGCAGAAGGGCTTATTGATCTATATGACGGATATCGTTACCTGCAACCGAAGTGGTATCCTTCATCAACTCGTCAACCTTTGGAAGGGAGCTGAAATCGTGCCTGAACACATCTTTCATTACACTTCTCCTGCGGGGTTATTTAGCATTTTGCAAGAAAACTCTCTGAGATTTACCGATTGCCAATTCATGAACGACGTCTCAGAATACATCCACATTCGAAAGCCGTTTCGAATTGCGATGGAAACCTTGAAAGACGAGTTAAGTTATCCCTATTTTTCAGAACTTGCGACTTCTTTATTCGATCACAATCGGAGCTTTTCGAATCAAAACGATAAAGAATCATTTAACTATTACCTCTTCTGCGCTTCCATTGTTCCGGATTCTTTAGGGATGTGGAATCATTACATCAAAGATAAGAATTACCAAGGATATAGTATTGGATTAGATGTCAAGTGTCTTCTGGAATCTTTTCGTGAGATCTCACACCCTAATGTAACGATTAGCCATGGTAAGGTTTTATATAAAGAAGAGGAACAGGTGGAACTCCTCCTCGATACAATACGTGAAATTGATCGTGAAATCATTCAGATTGGCAAGGATATGGAGTCCATTATTTGGGATGATCGCTTTTTTGCAAACTCTGCTGAACAGATTTTGAAATCTCGGCTCGAGGAATTTCGTCTTTTTTTCAAAGATGAAAGCTTTTCCGATGAGCGGGAGTACCGTTTGGTCCTCAAAATTTCTCAAAAAGCGGAACAGCAATTTGTCAAGCTTTTGAGTAAAGGCTATTCCACCAAGAACGGGGTTTTTATTCCGCATATTGACCTTGTTTTCAGTAAAGAAAGTGCCATTCATTCCATAAAAGTTGCTCCCATGATTGAATTCGAATTGGCCAAGGTGGGTTTACAGCGTTTCCTGAAAGATCATCATTACCCTGAAGAGATTGAAATCTCTCAATCGATGATTCCGATCCGATTTTAATAGAGAACCCCCTTTGTGAAAGAAAATTTGTCTCTTTCACAAAGGGGGTTTTTTTAGTCCGCTGCCAGATTAATTGAATCCGGTGTTGGCAACTTCCAAGACTGATATAAACTACATAAGCTCAAGAAGCTTCCAGAAACAAAGGTGGCAATCGGAGAGATTGTCCATAAATAACCGCCAACAATCGGCATCAAAACACCGGTAATATGGTTAATAGAGCTTCCCATTGCTAATGAGGGTGCAATATCGGAGGCTGGTGCAATTTTACATAAGAACGTTGTAATTGCAACTTCAAATCCTAAAAAGACATGATCGATAATGAAGATTGCATACAGTATATAGGTATTACTGACAAAAGCATAACAGAGGAATAAGACAGCTACTACACTGTAATTAAAGGTCAACGCCTTACCCTCACCCCAACGATCGATGATTTTCCCTAACAAGGGACGTGTAAAAATGGTCGTTAAATTCGAAACCAACATCAAACTGGCAATCGTCGTGACCGGTACGTTATGCAAAGAAACCAGTGCTAAGGCAGCAAAGGTGCTGTTGATGTGACGCCTTGCTCCCACCAAAAGCTGCATAAAATAATAGTTTTTGTATTTCCAGCGGAAGACATAGGCCTTACGGACCTCGACTTTCTCTCCGCCGCGTCGTGCAAAATAGATAAAAACAGCAGCGACCAGAAAAACCACGGTCCCCAAATAATAAAAATCTCTGAATTTCCAAATGGCTCCCATACGACTGACTAAAAGAGAAGCCAATAGCGTTCCCACAGCAGCCACCGAGTTCAGCAATCCCAATCGGGAAGCTTTTTCTTCCGGCTTTGACATGTTTAAAACGAGCGCTTGTTGTGCCGGCGAAAAAAGATGAAAGCCCGTCGAATAAATCAAAGTCGCGATGATATAAAAGGAGAACGTTCCAGATCTGGCATAAAGGAGAAGCCCTAATCCCGTAATCAAAACGGTCATTGCAGTATAAACGTTGCCGGCCATATAAGCTGCCGGTACCGCCAAAACTACCGTCAGTAAGCCCGGTAATTCGCGAATTCCTTCAACCCAACCAAACTGCTCCTCATTGAGCTTTAGATCTTCCATAGCAAAATTTGTCTTGGTTGAGTTTTGTAAACCCATCCCTAGATTAAATAGCAATGAGCAAAACACAACAATCAAAAAGGCTTTTCCCCAGCGAGACACGAGGTTCTCCATACCATCATCATCCTTCAATAATTAATCAAGATCGAGTGGCCATGTGTGAATCCGGTGATACGGATATCGCTTCAGATTCGGATTTGCCGCTCCCGGAGCATCTACTTCAATAATAGCATGAGCTAAAGGTTCAAAGGAAGCACGGAAATGCCCACGAGATTTGACCAAAAGCAGCTTTTGCTGTGTCGGTTCCACTCCCAAATGCCTGAAGATGTCGGCATCGTTACAAGCCATTCGAATCGTTGAAACTAAAATCTGGACATTTCCTACTTGCAAGCGGGCACATCGACCTATATACGCTACATTTCCACGGCTCATCGGTCCAGTTGCATAGAATTCCCCATCGGACAGTGTGCGAACGGTTGCTTCTACGACAATGGGCTCTCCATAAGCTGGCTCGGCTTTACCACCGATATGAAAGGTTGCTTTGTTTCCAACACCCACTTTAAACGCTGCTTCTACTGTTTCAGGATCCCAAATTAGAGCAGCAGCAGTTTTGGGTAGGTTTCTGCGAATCATTTCCTTTAGCAATTCCGGCGTGTCACCGGAGCCACCACCGCCTGGATTATCGGCAACATCCGCTAGAATGACCGGTTTGGTCATGGCCTCTGGCAATATGGCTTCCGCTTGGTCCATTGCTTGACTAGTTTTCGGTAAGACTTTTAAAAATTGATCCCGAATCTCCCAAGCCCTGGCACAAATTGCATCGCACGCTTCTTGTGCCAGATTTTTATTGCCATTAGCAGTGGCAATCACATTGAAGCCGGCATATGGAACATCACAAAAAGGGAAACCACCAAAAACTGAAACATTAATCATATCGGTCTTAGACTCCCAGTTGCGTGCCATTGTGAACAACTCAACCATAGGACCTTCTGCAGTACGCATATTAATCGTAGGGGGTAACATGGGTACATGTGCATGGGCTGTCACCGGTTTTAGCTCTCCACGACTCATTTTTGCTAAACATTGGGCAGCTTCCACAGCACGTTCATAGCTATCGATATGCGGATTCGTGTCAAAACCAAAAATTGCATCGGCTCCGGCTACCATTTCGGGTGTGTTATTGCCATGCAAGTCCAAGGTCACCAACAAAGGACGAGACCCAATCATTCTGCGCACCGCCTGAACAATATCACCTTCTGGATCATCCGTTCCTTCCGCCATCATCGCTCCATGCATGCTTAACAAAACAGCATCCGGTTGGGCTTTCTCAAGCGGCTCTAACAAGTGATTTTTTAACCAGGCATAGCTTTGCGCATCGGTTGGTTTAGAAGGTGTAGCTCCGGCAGAAAGAGTGGGAATGACTTCCCAGCCCTCTTTTTCAGCAATTTCCAAAAAACCACCCATCGCTGTTTTCTTTCCTCGAGAACGTTCTAAAATTTCTGGGCCGGTCATCACTCTCCATTGAGATAATGGAGTTTCCAAAGGAGAAAAGACATTGGTTTCATGACTTATACCACCAATTGCTACTTTCACAAAATCGCCTCCTATTGATTGATACCAACAATGTACTAAGGATAGGGTTTTTTGTCAAGATATTTCTGTATCTGGAACTTCTCAAACGCGAAACAATCAAAAATTTATAGAAGATTCCACGTTTTGCCCAAAAAGACCCATAGAAACATCGTGAAAACCGAGAATATTGCCGCAAAGACAACCATTTGCCCCGCTAATTCGTCGTCAGCACCCATTTGTTGTGCCATAGTATACGAAGAAATCGCGGTAGGCGCTCCAAACATAGCGATGAGCGTAATCAGTTCCTCATTACGAAAACCCAGAAAAATGGAGATCGGAATAAACAAAAGGGGCACAATCAATAAGCGCCCACTTACTCCCAACAATAAAGCTTTCCAGTAGTTTTGTATGCTGGCAAATCGAAAAGATCCTCCTAAAATCACAAGTGCTTGCGGAGTAGCGACCTTTGCTACATCAGCCAGGGCCCTTTCAAAGAAATAGGGTAATTTGATTCCGGTTAGCAAGAAAGCAATTCCAAAAAAGGAGCCAATAATTAAAGGATTTGTCAAAATTCCTTTTAAAACAACCTTGAAATCCGCTTTACCAGCACGATAATACTCCAAAATAATGACAGAAAGGATATTGTAAAAAGGTACAATAATTGCAATGATAATTGAAGTGGTTGCTAACCCCATATCTCCATACAAAGCCGCTGTTATTGGAAGACCAAACGTGACAAAGTTACTCCTGAAAATTCCTTGAATTAGTACCCCTTTTCTACGATTATCCGATTCAATTTTGGGAATAATCCAACAAAGAAGCAAAAAACAAATTGTGACCGCAGCAACTGCAAAAAGCATAAGTTTAGCATTAAAAATTTCTGTTATATTGCCGGAGGTTTGATATATATTCATAAAAAGTAAAATCGATAAGAAAAAGCGAAAAGAAATTCGATTCCACTGCTTTAGAAAAGCATCATCAAACCATCGTAATCGCTTCATTGCATACCCAGCCATCATGATAAGAAAAAGGGGCAATACCACATTGGCTGATAGGACAAAATTATCCATTGTGAAAGACTCCTATCGTTTAGTGTTGCGAAATAAATTCTTCTTGTAATGGCGCAACTCCTTTGATTTTCGGGTACCGACAGGAGATATCCCAAATCTGACAAATTCTCAATGGATTCTTCTTGACATTTTTCAAATATTGTATATAATGTGTATATACAATAATCGCAATTGAAAGGGGGATTCCCTTGAATCTGTTCATAAATGCTGGAAGTTCTCAACCAATTTATGATCAAATCGTAGAACAATTAAAAAATCTCATCCTCCATGGCGTTTTGGTTGCTGGGGATGCCTTGCCTTCTATGAGACTCTTAGCCAAAGAATTGCGGGTCAGTGTTATCACAACAAAGCGGGCTTACGAAGAATTGGAACGTGAGGGATTCATCATAACGGTTATCGGCAAAGGCAGTTTTGTTGCCGGTGGTAACCTATCTTTTCTAAAAGAAGAGGTTTATCGAGAAATTGAAACTCATTTAGGAAGAGCTGTCGAGCTAGCCAAGAAGGCTAATGTTTCATTGAAAGAATTGCAAGAAACCTTGGCTGTTTATTACAAGGGGGAATCATAAAATGGAGCAAGCGATTGTCTTAAAAAACATTTGCAAGAAATACGAGGGCTTTGCACTGCAAAACATATCGTTTTCTCAACCGAAAGGTACGATTATGGGCTTTATTGGTGAAAATGGAGCAGGGAAAACGACCACCATTAAACTTATGTTAAATTTAATCCATCGTGATCAAGGGGAGTTATTGATTTTGGGAAGAGATCCGCGCGGTGATTTTAATGAGGTCAAAGAAGCCTTAGGTGTAGTCATGGACGAAGTTGGCTTTCCGGAAAATCTTACTGCTACAAATCTCAACAGCATGTTGAAGCAAATTTACCGTAGCTGGGACGAAACAATCTTCGATAACTATCTACTGAAATTCCGGCTTCCCGGGCAAAAATTAATCAAAACCTTCTCCAAAGGTATGAAAATGAAACTTTCCTTAGCGGTGGCACTTTCGCATCATGCCAAACTGTTGATTTTGGATGAGGCTACCAGCGGTCTTGATCCCATTGTGCGTGAGGAAATCATCGATTTCCTTTTGGATTTTATCCAAGACGAGGAGAACTCGGTCTTTATGAGTTCTCATATCGTTAGCGACTTAGAAAAAGTATGTGATCATATCGCATTTATCCATCGTGGAAAACTTGTTTTCTGTGAGAGTAAAGAAACCCTGAGAGAACAGTATGGAATTTTACGGTGCGACTCTGGCCAATTATGCGAGATTCCTCCCGAGATCATTTGTGGTCAGCGACATTACAACATGGGTAGTGAGACTCTGATTCGAAAAGATCGATATCATGGTGATTTACGCGTTGACCCGGCAAGCTTGGAGGAAATCATGATTTTCACTGCAAAGGAGTCAAAATAATGAAAGGATTACTGATAAAAGACCTCTACAATCTTAAGCAACAAGCTAAGTTTCTTTTGGTTTTGGTTGCATTTTATGCCTTTCTAGGGGTACAGAACAACGATATTAGCTTCTTATCTGGTATGCTCAGCATGTTAGCAATCTTACTACCAATCACGGCCATCTCCTATGATGAACGCTCAAAGTGGGACCGATTTGCTCTAACCATGCCAGTGAGCAGAGAAACACTGGTTCAAAGTAAATATTTATTGAGCTTATTAACGCTGGTATTCAGTCTGATTGTAACTTTGATCTTGCTACCTTTATTGGGAGAACATGTATTAGAAGACTATTGGGGAATACTAGCATCTACAGGAGCCGCTTTGTTGATGATTTCCATTTTAATGCCCCTAATTTTTCATTTTGGAGTTGAGAAAGCCCGTTACTTAATGCTGATCCTTGTTTTGGTTCCGATATTACTGCTCTTTCTCTTGAGAAGTCTCGTAAAAGGTCCGTTTCCGGAACTCGCGTTCATCCAAAACCTCGATACAAATTGGTTATGGTTAATCCCTGTTTTTTTGATTCTGGCACTTTGGCTCTCCTACAAAACCTCGATACAAATTTATCATCGCAAAGAATTTTAAAAAAACCCTTATCCAACCTCATTCAGAGAGTAGGATAAGGGTTTTTCTTACCTTTTGGAGGGTTGCTTTGCGGTTATTTCAGCCCTTTGATAATCATATTTTACGAGATGTTCCGCAGGTATATAGCCTCGTAAAGAAACCATGCTATAAATCCAAGTATTTTTTCCAATCACGGTTCCTGGTGCTGTTACTGCATTGCAACCAATTGAAACACCATCTCCGAGAATAGCCCCGAATTTTCGCAACCCCGTTGGAATTTTTTGCCCTTCAAATAAAACTTGAACTTCATCACCGGTCAATTTGAAGTTTGCCAACTTGGTACCAGCTCCTAAATTTACACCTCTACCAAGGACACTATCCCCCACATAGGCAAAGTGTGGTGCATGTGAATTACTTAACATAATCGAGCCTTTCAACTCCGTAGCATGCCCAACGATACAAGAATCGCTGATTAGATTATTCTCGCGTAAATAGGCTCCCTGACGAATAACCGTATTTTTACCGATGTAGACCGGTCCTTTGATGTAGACATGCGGTTCAATGATGCTACCTTCACTTACATAAACCGGTCCTTCTAAAACCGCACTGGGATGTACTTGACCCAAAAGCAATGGTTTAGCCATACTACTTGAAAATTGCTTGACCAAATGTAATACATCCCAGACGTTTTCACATCCTTCAAATATATGGGCTAGCGGTTCTTGACTTAAGTCGAAAAATTCTTCTACTCTAAACATAGGTCAACCCCCAACTTTTCAATGTTCCACGTGAAACGTATTGCTTAGCATTTAACTCCAACCATGATTTTGATGATCTCTTCATTCGTTTTTTGCATTCCGATTCTACCTAACCGGCCAATGTTTTGAATGGTTGTATCGAAATCCCCGTCTACCAAACCATCTCCGGCTAAAAAGCGCTTCCCCTGGCGACACATTGCATAACCTAGCAACCCCGATTCAACAGCTGACGCAATCTTGGCAGCACAGGAGGGTTTTGCTCCATCGCAAACGATTCCTGAAACAATCGCCAAAGAGTTGATCAGTGCTTGCATGACTTCTTCATAACTGCAATCATTCAAATAGGCAATCGTTGCACCGGCAGAAGCACCGGCGCTGACAACACCACAATAAGCAGACAAGCAGCCAATTCCGGTTTTCTGATAAATTGTCAAGAGATTTGACAATACGAGTCCTCTCAGCAATTTTTCATGGGGAATATTCATTTCACGAGCATAAACGATTACCGGAACCGAAGTCGTAATCCCTTGATTTCCGCTTCCAGAGTTGATAATGACTGGCATTTCGCTGCCGCTCATACGTGCATCAGACCCCGCTGCAGCGTAGGCTCGTGCTTTAACCCATACACTATCTCCATATGCTTTCAAAAGCACTTTGCCAATACTGGCTCCGTAATCCTGGTTTAACCCTTCCTCGGCAATTGCCATGTTGTATTTGCTTTGTACTTCAAGGGTCATTCGCACATCATTTAAATCAACACTCGCAACGAAATCCCAGATATCCTTTGAATTTAAAATCGATCTGTCTGTCAATCCTTCTTCGCTCTCGCCTTGGATCGGAGTATTCAATAAAACTTCGCCGTTTCTCTCCATGTATACGATATTGGTATGATAATTGACAATCCGAACTTTCGACATGTTTTTTTGATGATACAGCGTTACAGAAATGTCAAAGGTTAATCCATAATCGCAAAAGACAACATCAATTGGTACTTTATTAAGAAATTCTCTCATCGCCTCAGTTTCTTCTGCCGTTACAGAAGCTATGACTTCTAATTCCTTGTCCGCCTTTCCTGCAACGATTCCTGCAGTTACTGCGGCTGGAATCCCTTTCAAGTGATTTGTGTTCGGGACGATTACCGATTTAACATTTTTAATAATGCTACCACTGGCTTCAACAAATACACGGTCTGGCATTGTACCAAGCAATTCTCTGGCTTTCGCCGCAGCGTAAGCTAAAGCAATTGGTTCAGTACAGCCCATGGCTGGAACCAACTCCTCTTTCAAGATTTGCACATAAGCTTGATACGTAGAACAATCTCTTAACATGTTTCAATTACCCTCTTCATTTAAATTATTTAGAACTTTCCCTTTTTTATTTCAAAACGGAGCGTTTCCACCGCTTCCGCAAGCTCTTCTATATCTTGTCCACCGGTATAGCATCCTACACTAACTCGTACCGTTCCATAGGGTAGGGTTCCTGCCGCCTCATGTGCCCAATAGGCGGATTGGAGTCCGGTTCTTGCTGAAATATCCCAGCGCTTATATAGTTGTTCCCCAACTTGTGCTGCGGTCAACCCTACAATATTAAAAGATAATATCGGGACCTTCGCAATACCGGGTGTAGGACCGTATAACACAACCCCTTCTATGTCTTCCAAAGCATGATAAATCGATTCGATTTTTTGCAAATCCGATTGATACATTTTTTCGAGTCCTTGCTCGATTACAAAATCTACACCTTCTGAGAGACCGGCAATTCCCGGTAAATTCGGAGTTCCGGCTTCATAACAGTCTGGTGCCTTGCGTGGCATCGGTAATTGTTCACTAAAATCTCCTGTTTCACCATATTTCCAGACATCAAGCCCAGAATCCGGATCGTTCATGAGCAGCAACCCAATCCCTTGGGGTCCATATAGCCCCTTGTGCCCAGAACAAGCTAAATAATCGATGCCCATTTCCTGCATATTGATGGGTATCGAACCTACGGTTTGGGCAGCATCAATTAAAATCTTTAAACGATATGCTTGCGCCAGTCGGGATAAGCCGTCCAAATCTGATAATGTTCCAAAGACATTGGAGGCGTGATTCCAAATAATCATTTTAGTATTAGGGCGAATCGCTTCTTCAAGTCTCTCTAATCTACAACCTTGGATCGGACTTCTGTAAATCTTCGTGGTTGAAATTCCTTGTTTCTCTAAAGCATAGAGTGTTCTTGCAACCGCATTGTGCTCAAGAGTACTGGTTATAACATGGTCTCCCGGTTTTAGACTTCCTATAATTACAGCATTCAGGGCTTCAGTGGCATTGGCTGTAAAAACAACGCCTTGCCTACTTGACATCCCCATAAAATCGGCAATCTTTTCCCTCGTACAATTCACCAAATTGAGCGCTTCCAGAGAGGATCCATAATTTCCCCGTCCAGGATTCGCACTAACATTGCTCAGCATATAATTAACCGCTTCAATTACTCTGGCAGGCTTAGGCCAACTCGTTGCTGCTTGGTCCAAGTAAATCATATAGACACCCTCCTTCTCATTCCAATGGATTCTTATCCAAGGTCAGCTGATCCAGTAATCGCAATAAATCTTCTTCATCAAAATAGGAAATTTCGATTCGGCCACCCTTTTCCTTACGAACAATCTTAGCCTTGGTTTGCAGAGACGACTTCAATTTCGATTCCCAGTGTTTAAACCAGGCGCTTTTTGAGCCGTCTTTATTGTCCGCCTTCTTTGTTCCAGATGATTTCCCTTCTGTTGCCGATTGAATCATGCTTTCTAATTGTCGAACACTTAAGTTTCTGTTCATGACCAATTGAGTATAAAACAGTTGTTGAGTCGGTTTTAATGTAACTAATGCTCTGGCATGCCCCATACTAATATGACCTTGTATCAATTCTTGCTGCACCTCTTGCGGCAATTGTAATAACCGCAGGGTATTGCTAATATGAGGCCTACTTTTCCCAACTTTAATTGCAAGCTCCTCTTGCTTATACTGGAATTCCAAGATTAAACGTTGATATGCATTGGCTTCCTCTAATGCATTTAAGTCTTCGCGTTGAATATTTTCAATCAATGCCATTTCGGCCACTTGTTGATCATTTAACAATCTGATCACCGATGGAATTGTTGAAAGCCCGGCAACTGCTGCAGCTCTCAACCTGCGTTCGCCGGCAATCAGTTCATAACCACTTTCGATGCGTCTAAGAATCACCGGTTCCAAAACCCCTACTTGTTGAATCGATTCAGCAAGCTCATGTAAGCTCTCTTCATCAAAGTGACGGCGCGGTTGATAGGGATTGCTGACAATTTCACCCAAAGGGATTTGTTGAATCATTTCACCTTCTTGAACTTCGGGTTCAGTGGGAATCAATACCCCCAACCCGCGACCTAGCGCTGATTTTTTAGGAATGGTCATGCTGAATCACCTCCTGAGCTAATGCTGCATAACTTTCCGCACCTTTACTTCGTGCATCATAGAGAGAGATGGGAAGTCCATGACTTGGGGCCTCGCTTAATCGAACATTTCTTGGAATTACGGTTTGATATACTTTTGCACCAAAATGTTTTCTTACATCCTCAACAACTTGTTGAGCGAGGTTGATACGATTGTCATACATCGTCATTAGGATTCCTTCGATTTCCAGTGTTTTATTCAAATGACGTTGAACCAAATGAATGGTATTTAATAATTGGCTAACTCCTTCCAAAGCAAAAAATTCACATTGAATAGGAATCAAAATCGAATCCGCAGCTGTAAGAGCATTGATTGTCAATAACCCTAAGGACGGTGGGCAATCGATAAAGACATAGTCATAATAGGAACGCAAGGAACTAACCGCTTCTTTCAGACGATATTCACGGCTCATTAAGGCTACTAGCTCGACCTCTGCTGAAGCTAATTCGATTCCTGCTGGTATGATGCTCAGTTTTGGCATGGGAGTAGGTAGGATCACGCGATGTGCAGATACCTCCTCCATCAACAAATCATAGGCATGTGCTTTCAGCTTTGCTTTGTCGATCCCCAACCCACTGCTACTGTTACCCTGAGGATCTAAATCCAATAACAGCACTCGTTTGTCAAGTTGGGCTAAAGCTGCACTTAAATTGACAGCTGTCGTGCTTTTACCAACCCCGCCTTTTTGATTTGCAATCGCAATGATTTTCCCCAAATAGACCACCAACCTTTTCAAACGATGTCTGTTTAATTCGAGAATGTTTTTTTGAACTCCTGCACCAACGATTCAAAATCATGCTCTTCAAACAAAAGATGTTTCACGTGAAACATTAAACGGGCAGGTATAAGAGCAGATATCCTCCCAATGCTAAACTGAACAAATTCGCCGTAGCAGCATATGCGATCGTTCTCCACTTCGATGTCTTGTGCAACAAAAGCAGGAAGGCAATTAGTTCCACGAGCAAGATTGCCGCTTCGGCCAGTAAGTAAAACATTAAGGCATACGATCCCAGGTCAGGGCCGTGAATCATCAAATTTAGCGCTAACTGCGTACTACTGTTTAGGACGAAAAAGATCATCCAATTCCGTTTTCCCCTAAAACCGAAAATCCAAAAGATAATCCCCTCGAGGAACAAGGTTAGCCCAAGCCTCAAGGCCACTAATAGAACATCCCGGGTCCATGAAGATCCAAGACTCAATTTCCCTAGCTTCAAATCAAAAGTCATAACATTTCGATACGTTTGTTTAATGAATCCGTCCAGCGGTAGTTCTATTTGTTTTCCTTCCGATGTGACTGATAAACTTCCTTTTTCAAGGGTCTCCATTGTAAAGGAGCTTCCTGAATAATAATATCGATAATAGGTTTCCCATAACCGCTGTTCTCTCTGCATAGGGAATATTCTGAGGGATCCTTCGTGATTTACAATCAAGGTTATGTTCAAGTCCTCGGGTGAATCCGGAATGATTATAGTCATTCCCGGAGGTTCTGCCGAATTTGCCACTGCAACCTGGGGAAGAACAAGAAGAAGGCCTAGAAAAAACAATAACAGCATCCTATTATAACCTTTATTCTTATTATAACCTTTATTCGTAGTTTTCAAACCCCTTTCCTAAGACAATCCATTCCTTTTTGCCTATGGTAACACACATTGATTCTCAATACAATGCGTATCCTAACATAAAAGATTATTACTAGTACAGAAATTGACCATTCCAATAATATATGCTACAATGAAACCACTCGTACTATTGAAGGAGGGAACTCATTGAAAGAACAAATTATTTCCAGAGTGGATCAATTAAAAGATGAATTGATTGATCTTTCTCACAAGATTCATGCTCACCCTGAGATTGCCTATACTGAACATCAATCCATCTCGTTTATCAAAGAAGTTCTAGAAAATCACGGTTTCATTGTTGAAAGCCCTTATGCCGGTGTTGAAACTTCCTTCCGTGCTACAAAAAAAGGCAAGGGAGCCGGTCCGAAAATCGCTTTTTTAGCGGAATATGATGCTTTACCAGAAATCGGTCATGCTTGCGGTCATAACATTATAGCTACTTGTTCTACGGGCGCTTTTTTGTCTTTAGCTGAACTTATGGATCAATTCGATGGTGAAATTTCGCTAATCGGAACCCCTGCTGAAGAAGCCGGTGGTGGCAAAATCCAACTCTTGCGCAATGGTGGCTTTGAAGGCATTGAATACGCATTGATGATGCATCCCAGTTCAGGGAACAAAGGCCTTGTCAATCGTGGCGGTCGTGCCGCAACCAGCGTAGTTGTGGAATTTTTTGGTAAATCCGCGCATTCTTCCGGTCCGCAAGCAGGAATCAATGCTCTAAATGCTTTGATTGCTACGTTCAATCATATTGATATGATGAGACCCGCTTTGCACCCGGGTAGTAACATCAACGGAATTATTACAAAAGGGGGAACTGTTGCAAACGCAATTCCCGATTATGCCGCTGCCTCTTTTTCTTTGCGATCTTCCACTCTATTGGAGCTAGAAAAACTGGTTGATGCGGTCATTAAGTGCGCAAAAGCCGGTGAGTTGCTGGTTGGAGCTCGCTTAGAGGTCAAAGTCGGAGATTTATATGCCGAACGGTATCCCAATTGGCCGATGTGCGAGGCTTTTAAAAACAACATGGAAAGTTTAGGTATGGAAATGGCGGTCGGCAACCCTGTTGGAAACTATGGTTCCTCCGACATCGGTAACGTGTCGATTCAAATTCCATCGATCCATGATTATCTTCCGGCGTGTCCGAGTGGTGTTAATAGCCACAATGTTGCGTATACCGAATGTGCGAATCAACCCATGGCAGATCAAACTTGCTTATTAGGGGCCAAGGGCTTAGCGATGACCGCACTGGATATTCTTACCAAAGAACCTTTGCGCCAACAAATTCAAGAATACTTTGAAAAACAAATCCCCGCTGAATATAAAAACAAATAGTCTCCTTCTATGCAAAAAAGGGAGATCCGCTTGAAGGATCTCCCTTTTTATTATACCATTTTCATAACTTGTGGAGCTGCAATGATGAACCAAGGAGCAAAAATCTGTGGTTTTGTTACCATTTCATCGGCTAATCGCTCAAAACTGATCCATTTCATTTCGGATGCTTCCTCGAGATTCGCTTGAAAACTTCCCTGGTAATTTCCAGCAAAGACATGATCGAATTCATATTCAACTAGACTATTTTCAAAGACCGTCCGATACACAAAGGAGAAAACTTCTTTCGTGGGGCAAGAAATTCTTGTCTCTTCTTTTAAACGTCGACGCACCGCAGAATCGAGCTCTTCGTCAACTCTGGGATGTGAACAGCACGTATTCGCCCACAATCCAGCGGAATGGTATTTATGTTCTGCTCTTTTTTGAATCAACATTTGGCTACCGTTTATAAGAAACACGGAGAACGCACGGTGTAGCCATCCCTTTTGATGCACTTCAAGTTTTTCGGCATAGCCACATTCCCGGTCAAAGAGATCAACTAAGATCAATCGATCATCCATATAGGCCCTTCTTTCTCGCCGGTTGGGATTATAGCGGTTTATTCTTCACACTACCGGCTCCGCGGGGATATTTGATTGGAGTTTGGCGGATTTTTTTGACCGACAATAATCGGCGTTCCTGTTCGCTGTAAGGAAGAAGGAAACAGCAGTCCCGTTCGGCTTTCCCACCCAAAACTTGAAGGGCTTTTTGAGAATCCGCCAGCTCTTCGGTTAGGGATGGTCCTTTCATCGCAACAAAGCGCCCTCCGGTTCGAACATAGGGGAGACAATATTCAAGTAATACCGGTAAAGATGCCACCGCTCTCGCTACTGCTAGATCATATCGTTCTCGATAGAGTGCATTATGTGCTCCGTCTTCAGCTCTTTGATGAACCAAGGTTGCTGTAAGTTCCAAACGAGCCAGTAATTCTTGCAAAAAATCAAGTCTCTTTCGCAAAGAGTCCAATAATGTTAATTGCAAATTGGGTTCCATAATTAGCAATGGCACCCCAGGAAAGCCCGCTCCCGTTCCAATGTCAATCACAGACATGCTCGGGCGCAGATGAACCATCTGTAAGACAGAAAGAGAATCAATAAAATGCTTCTCCATGACTTCTTCTTCATCCGTTAATGCGGTTAAGTTGACTTTATCATTGTATTCTATGAGGAAATCTCCATAGAGAGAAAAGCGCTGGAGATGCTTGTCCTGTAGGTCTATTCCAAGTTCGGCCGCTCCATTACTTAATCTTTCCAGAATTTCTTTCTTCATACCTGTTCTCCTTTTCTTCGCTGCTGCTCCAGCCATATCATCAACACGGAAATATCGGCCGGACTCACCCCCGATATTCTCGAAGCTTGTCCGATACTACGGGGTTGAATTCGTTGTAATTTTTCTCGAGCTTCTTTGGATATGCCATGAATCTCTAAATATTCCGCGTTTGCACCTAAGGGCATATCTTCCATACGTTGTTGCCGTTCCACCTGCTCCTTTTGTTGTATGATATAGCCGGAATAAACAATTTCGATTTCAATTTGTTCCAAAATCTCTAAAGGCAATGACGCTAATTCCGGATCAAACCGAAGCAGAAAATGAATCGAAAGTTGGGGTCGACGTAATAAAGAAGCGAGGGAAGCCCCGTGTTCTAACGGAGTCGTTGCCGCTTCTCTTAGTTCCCGATTCAATTCTTCTGAAGGGGGAAGAAATGTCTTTTCCATGCGAGCGATTTGTTCGTCTACTACTTCGATTTTTCGCAAAAAATGCTGATACCGCTCCTCAGAAATCAAACCTAACCGATATCCATATTCCGTCAATCTCCGATCTGCGTTGTCTTGCCTTAACAATAGCCGATACTCAGAACGGGCGGTCATGAGGCGATACGGTTCATTGGTTCCTTTTGTAATTAAATCGTCGATCAGAACTCCGATATACCCCTCTGACCGCTTGATTATAAACGGTTCTTTCTCACGCAGAGCCAAAACCGCATTGACTCCGGCCATGTATCCTTGAGCAGCCGCCTCTTCATAACCAGATGTTCCATTTAATTGCCCAATCGTATATAGTCCCCGAATACTCTTCAACTCAAGGGTTGCTTTCAATTCCAAAGGATCGATACAATCGTATTCAATAGCATATCCGGGGCGCATAATCTCTACCGCTTCCAATCCGGGAATCGAGCGCAAAAAGGCTAATTGAACATCGATTGGTAAGCTTGTTGACATCCCTTGCACATACATTTCATCGGTTTCCATCCCGGTTGGCTCAATGAAAAGCTGATGACGTTCTTTATCGGCAAATCGCATGACTTTATCTTCAATACTGGGGCAATATCTGGGACCGGTGCCTTCGATTGCACCGCTAAATAATGGCGCTCTATGAATATTGCTGCGAATGATTTTATGGGTTTCTTCGGTAGTCCAAGTCAGCCAACAACTCTTCACAGGCAGAGTAGGGTAGGGAGAATCAAACCCAAAGCGGAGAGGTATTTCTTCAGGGGGCTGTTCAATCATTTTATCAAAATCAAGGGAGCTTCCAGCTACTCTCGCAGGAGTTCCGGTTTTGAATCTTCGTATTGGCAAGTGAAGTCTTTGCAAACACTGACTCAAGCGAACGGAAGGTTTGAGACCATCGGGCCCAGAGTTTTCTGTGTAATCACCGATGATGATCTTTCCCATTAAAAAAGTCCCCGTGGCAAGAATAACCTTTGGGGCTTTATATGTTAACCCCAATTCTGTGATTACACCTCTGATTTCTTGGTTTTCGATAATAAGATCTTCCACCAACGCTTGTTTCAAAGATAAATTCGCTTCTTGCTCCAAAATGTTCTTCATATACCGTAAATACAACACCCGGTCAACTTGTGCTCGTAAGGATTGTACAGCTGGCCCTTTGCTGGTATTTAAGCGCCGCATTTGAATGGAACAGGCATCCGTTGCCTTGCCAATTTCCCCGCCCAGCGCATCGAGTTCTCGAATCAAATGACTTTTGGCCGGTCCTCCCATGGCGGGGTTGCAGGGAAGCTGTGCGATAAAATCCAAACTAATGGTAAGAAGGAGGGTTCTTGCTCCCATTCTGGCTGCTGCTAAGGCCGCCTCACATCCGGCATGACCCGCACCGACAACTATCACATCATAATCAAATGTCATGCGTTTTGAATCTCCCCTCTCATTTTCCCACACAAAATTGCTCGAAGATGGTTCGAATAATCTCTTCCGATGCAACCTCTCCTAAAATCGATGCTAATGCCTGATACGCCTCTTTGAGATGAATAACGTAACAATCTTCCGGCCACTGCATCCGGATTGCCTCTTTACAGGCCTGTAATTGCTCTATCGCCTTGGTAACTTTTTCTTTATGCCATATACGTGTCAAAACCGGTTGGTTTTTGCTGAATGCTTTTCCGGAAAAGACCGCTTGGCGCATTGCCTCCCGTAGCAGATGTAACCCCTGTCCTGGAGCCGCTGCAATCAGAACCGGAGGTTGCGAAACGCCCAACTTGGACAAAGATTCCATAAGGTTTATCCCGTCGGAAACGTCGGTTTTATTGATAACCGGAATCATTGGTCTTTTTTTAATCAGTTCCAATAGTTCTAAATCTTCAGTCTGCAGGGTTTCATTGGCGTCGACCACCCAAAGCACCAAATCTGCCGAATCAATCGCCGTTCGGGTTCTTGCCATGCCGAGCTGCTCAATTTCGTCTTCGCTTTCGTGCAGACCGGCGGTATCGACCAGCCGTAAAACAATACCATCCAAACTCAAGCGTTCTTCCAAAACATCTCGAGTAGTGCCTGCCCTTGCAGTCACTATGGCTCGATCTTCTCCCAACAAACTGTTCAATAGGGATGATTTCCCCACGTTCGGACGTCCGGCAATGACAACTTTTATGCCTTGGCGTATCAAACGGCCTTGTTGAGCGGTTTCTGCTAATTCTTCTAATTGAATTATGAGTTCTTCCAAAACCCTTTGCATAGCATCGTGATCCAAGGAATCATAGTCTTCCGGAAAATCGAGGCTAACTTCTACCGATGCAATCAAGTTCAAAATTCGTTGAATGGCTTTCCTTAAAAAACGCCCTAAGAGACCGTCTAATTGCTCCATCGCTTGCGCAGCTCCGGCGCTACTGTCTGCTTGAATCAGATCCATGACGGCTTCGGCTTGTGTTAAATCTAATCGACCGTTTAAAAAGGCTCTTTTGGTAAACTCTCCGGCTTCTGCTGATGAAACACCCTGCTCATACAACAGCTGAATCACCTTTTGTAAAACAAGAATACCCCCATGGGTTTGTATCTCAACAACATCTTCACCCGTATAACTGTAAGGTGCCTTAAAATAAAAGCAAATTACCTCATCGACTTTTTGATTTTGCTTGGAATCTACGACATAGCCGTGATACACTTTTCGCGGTTTCATCTGTTTTTCTTTCAGCCCGGGAAGCGATAAAATGATCTGTGCTTTCTGCAGCGCTTCCGGTCCACTAATCCTAATAATACCAATTCCGCCTTCTCCGGGCGGTGTTGAAATGGCAGCTACGGTTTCCGCTTGATTCCACATTTTATCCCTCCTCGATTTGATGTTTAAATATAGAGCAGCATAGCACGTCTTTTAACACGCTATGCTGCTCAATTGTTGCCCCCTTAAGCAGGAAGCGCATTATGCTTTTTTATAAATGACCACGTGACGAAATGATTCTTCTCCACTACTTTCGGTATACACAAGATTGTTCTCTTGTAAAGCCATATGGATTAAACGTCGTTCCCTTGCTGACATTGGCTCCAAAGCAACGGATTTACCGGTCTGTACGACTTCGTCTGCCAATCTTTTGGCTAAGCGTAACAGCGTTTCTTCACGACGTTTTCGGTAATCACCCACGTTGAGAGTCAACCGAATACGATCATCCAAATCTCTATTGGCAACAACCGTCAACAAATATTGAAACGCATCTAAGGTTGCCCCTCGTTTACCGATTAGGATGCCTAAATCATCTTCATCTCCGCTCAAGTCTACCAAAATACCATCTTCGTCAACTTTTACATTGACTCGGCATTTCAATTTCATTGCTTGAATGATCTGGGTAGCATAATCATACGCAATTTTTGGAGCGCCCTCCGTTGGAATTGGCCAATTCACGTTCTCTACATGAGAAATACGTTTGCCCTCGCGTCGATTTGGCATACTTCGGCTACGAGTCGGTGTGAAATCTTCGCGTCTACGACGAGGAGGTGCACTTTCTTCACGAACTGGCTGTTTAATTTCCTTCTTTGGAGCAATTTTCTCTTGAGGTAAGACCACTAAAGTAGGTTGAACCGTCGGTTCCTTCGGGATTTCTTTTATTGGAGGTTTAACCGCTATGGGCTCTACTTTTTTTGCTTTCGGTGGTGTCGGCTCTGATTTCATGCTCATATCCAAGTCGGTTTTCAATAAATCCGCAAATGAAATTTTCTCTTCGCCATGAATTTCGGTTAATCGAACATGCGCCGGCTTGGCACCTAACCCTAAAAAGCCTTTACTGCCGGGTTCGATAATTTCAACTGTGACATTTTCGCGACTAAGTTGCAGTTCTTGCAGACCGGACCAAATGGCCTCGTCTACTGTCTTCGCTTTTTTTTCGATTGAACGCATGGTATCGTATCATCCTTTCCGAGAAAGCGAAACCTATTTCTTTGTTACGGCAGTCTCCTCCGCAATAGGCGCTACTGTGATAAATCGACTGAGAATCAGTTGTTGTCCCATATAAGACAATTGGCTGACAGCCCAATAGATACCAAGACTGGCCGGTTGACTCCAACAAATCCAAGTCATCATAGCCGGCATCATTAGCACGGTTGTTTTTTGCCGAGGATCTTTCGTCAATCCGGAAGCCCAAGATTGTAAATACGAAGCCACTCCGGCTAAGATCGGCAAAATTCGATAAGGATCGATTTCTGCTAAGTTGTTGATCCATAAGAAAGCACTTGCAGCACCTTCCGGGAATGAGATGTTGCGGAAAACCGACAAAACAGCAATGAAGATTGGCAATTGCAGCAACGTCGGTAAACATCCTGCTAAAGGATTGATCCCATACTTCTTCCACAATTCTTGAGTTGCAGCATTGATTTTTTCGGGGTTTCCCTTGAACTTTTCGTTGATCTCGTTGATTTGCGGTTGCAATAACTGGGTTGCCTTCGCTTGTTTGACTGAGGCAAACCGGGTCGGTGTAAGGATTGCTGTAAATAAAACCGTGAACAGAATAATGGCTAACCCATAATTCCCGGTAATAGAGAAACACCAATCCAACGCAATTTGTGCAACCTCAGTGATTGCATTCATAATCTGGCTCATAACATGCTCCTCTCTGCAAAAGCAGGGAAATATATCTATTACAAACGATCCACTCGTTCGGAATATGCAAAATCATTTAGGGAACCGGATCAAACCCACCTGGATGCCAAGGCCCGCATTTAACAATCCGTTTTATTGCCAGCCTAACACCTTTAAAGGTTCCATGTTTTTGGATTGCCTCATAAGAATAATGAGAACAGGTTGGTTGAAAACGGCAAGTAGCGGGTTTTAATGGGGAAATAAATTTCTGATACAGTCGAATCAGACTTAACAGCAATGTTTTCATAGGTCACCTCAAACTTTGCCGCCATTTTTTAGCCAAGAAATCGCCTTTTTTTCGCAAAAGGTATAGGCTTCAAGAATTTGAGCATATCGTACTAGTAATGCTTGTTTTCGGATCATTACGATGACGTCGCTATTGCGAAACTGTTCTTGATGACCGTGTAACCGAACAACTTCTTTTAATTGACGACGAACCCGATTTCTCTGGACCGCATTTCCGATTTTTTTACCGGCTGCAAAACCGACTCGGCTGGTTACCGCCCCCGGTCTGCGTAAAACATAGATTACCAAGAGTGGATGAACAAAAAAACGGCCTTTGTCATAAACCTTCTGGAAATCTCGGTTTTTTTGGAGTCGAATCCACCGCTTTTTCAATTCATCACTCTTTTCTGGTCATCTTAACAAAACTGCTCTTCTTATGAAACAAGGAAAAAAGACCACCCGAGTGGCCTTTTTACGCAGTCAGTATTTTTCTGCCTTTCAGGCGACGGCGGCGGATGGTTAAGCGACCACCGTGTGATGACATTCTGCTACGGAAGCCGTGATTCTTTTTTCGTTTCCGTAAGTTGGGCTGAAATGTTCTCAGCATTGTCGGACACCTCCTTCTATAACACTTATCCTATGATGCGCACGGGATAAGTTATCGGCATTGACATAGTATGGAGTTCATTATAATCGAAAAAACAACGGCTGTCAATCATTTAGCTTACGCTTTTCAAAACTTCCCTACTGTCTATGGGGAAAAAAGTGTTGATAACTACCCCGTCCTATGTTAATATATGGACAATGGGTTGTGGATAAGTGGATTTTTCTCTCAAGTTATCCACACACGTGGAAAAGTATGTTTATAACCCCCTGTTTTTTTGCAGATTCGCGGTTCAAACCCGCTTTTATCGCTCCAAATTCATGATTTAATCATGTCTTTGCCTTTTTTTAGTGTTCTCCCTTAAAAATAAGCTCTAAAATCAATGCAACTTATCCACATATTATTAACAAACCGTGGATATGTCGGGGGAAAACTTATGATTTTCGAGTCTTGAAAATTTCTTTTTTGTGGATATCTCTTTTGAATCGCTGATTCCTATGATAAGTATATGACTTTCGCAAGTCAGTAAGGATGTTGTAATAATGAATGATCTCAATACCATCTGGCAGGTGACCCTAAAAAAATTGGAAACGCGTCTACAAAAAGTAATTTTTGAGACGTTTATCACCCGATTGACTCCCGTTAATCTTTATGATGACACCCTTATCCTCAACAGCTCGGATCCTGTTTTACAAAAATTCATTCAGGAGAATTACAGTAAAACGATTCGAGATTCGATTCGAGAAGCAACCGGCTTGTCCTTACAAGTTGAAATTATTGCTCCCATGGCAGGCAGTGAAGACGAACCGGATTTGTTCGAAACAACCGAAACCAATGAGATGAGCCCTTTGGACATGCCTTATAATGCAATGAATCCAAAATACACCTTTGAGCGGTTTGTAAAAGGAAAATCAAATGAGTTTGCCCATGCTGCTTCCTTACGAGTTGCAGAGGCACCAGGTACCACATACAATCCCTTTTTCATATACGGTGGGGTTGGTTTAGGAAAAACCCATTTGATGCATGCAATTGGAAATCACATTTATAAGAACAACCCCATGGCACGAATCGTCTATATTCCTTTTGAGCACTTTCTCAATGAGTTTATTGCTGCTATTCGTAACGATACCACCCGGGAATTTCGCGAGCGATATCGAAATGTAGACTTATTGTTAATTGACGATATTCAGTTCATCTCCAAAAAAGAGGAAACACAGACCGAATTTTTCCACACGTTTAATGCCCTTTATAATGCAAAAAAGCAAATTGTCATTGCTTGCGATCGCCCTCCCAAAGAAATCCCAGCATTAGAGGAGCGAATTCGAACGCGTTTTGAATGGGGAATGATTACCGATATTCAACCACCCGATCTAGAAACACGCGTTGCTATTTTGCAAGCCAAAGCAAAAGAAGAGTTTATGAATGTCTCTGATGACGTTCTTTATTTTATTGCCACCAATATCAAAAGCAACATCCGAGAACTTGAAGGTGCTCTCTTGAGAGTCAATGCCCGCTCCCTATTGATGAGACAAACGGTGAATATTGATTTTGTCAATGAGACCTTGAAAGATACCATTTCCACACAAAAAATCAAAGTCATCACCATAGATCTTATCCAGGAAGTCGTCGCTCATCAATATAGCATCACAATTTCTGATCTAAAAGCAAAAACCCGTGCCCAAAACATTGCCTTTCCCCGACAGGTTGCAATGTACTTATCCCGTTCGATGACCGATACCTCATTGAAAAAAATTGGAGATGCTTTTGGTGGCCGAGACCACGCCACAGTGCTGCATGCAATTGAGAAAATCGATGAAATGCGCAGCACCGATACCAAATTAGACCGTTTCATCAAGGAAATGATTCAACAAATCGAACTATAACGACCAAAGAAGAAAGAGGGAATCATCATGATTGTGAAATTCGAAAGAGAAGATTTACTATTTGGCGTATCGTTAGCCCAGAGAATTGCACCAAGCAAATATCCCCAGGCTGCCGTAACCGGTTTATTGATCAAGACCTTAGACAGTCAAACGGTTGAGATCACCGGAACCAATCTCGAATTATCTTTGCAAGTCAAGGTTCGAGCCGAGGTAGAAGAACACGGGCAAATCGTCTTACCGGCACGTTTTTTGGCTGATTTGATCCGCCGCTTGCCCGATGGCCTTATTACCATGAATATGAGTTCAGATTCTTACTCAGTAAAACTGACCGGAAACCAAATCAAGATGGAGCTCCGCGGCATGGATCCTCTTGATTTCCCGCTACCACAAGCAATGCCCACGGAAAAAAGCTGGGCTGTTCCACAAAACATCCTCAAACAAGCCATCGGTAAAGTCAGTTATGCGATTTCTCAAGATGAAGCCCGCCCGGTTATGACCGGAATGCTTCTAAAACTAGGAGGAGACGGACACCGGGTCTTGGCCATGGATGGCTTCCGCTTGGCTGAATACGTCTTAGAAGTAACCGTTAATGAAGATGATTTTGAATGCATCATTCCAAATCCTTGCATTCGCGAATTGGAAAAATTGTTAGAACCGGTCGAAACACCCCTAACTTTGCGCTTCACACAGAATCACATGAGCGCTCAATTTGACCGCATCACCTTGCAAACAAGATTAATCGATGGTCAATATCCTTTCAAAAGTGCAAAAGAATTAATGCGTAAAGTACCAACCAGTCATATTCGAATCGTTCGTAAAAATTTGATCGACAGTATCGAGCGCAGTTTGTTGATTACTCGCGACGATAATCGAGGTTCCAATATCGTTCGCTTACAATTCGAAGATCAAAAATTAATCATCTCCGCCAATTCTCCGGAATTGGGTCAATTGCTAGAAGACATTCCTGTAGAAAAAGAAGGCGACGATTTGACCATTGGTTTTAACGGTCGCTTCCTTTTAGACATTCTACGCAACCTCGAGTGTGAATCGGTTCGATTTGATTTAGCAGGCAGTTTGGCCGCTGGTATTGTTTATGGTATCGGTGACGACAAATTTACCGGATTCCTTTCTCCGATTCGTTTGTCGCAATCATAAAGGAGAAGAATATGATCAATGATTTTAAGTTCCATGGAGATTACATTACGCTTGGGCAAATGATCAAAGTATTGAATATTTTGGAAAGCGGTGGCCAAATTAAGCTTTTTCTGCAAGAAGAAACCGTTTTGGTCAATGGCGAACGAGATGATCGACGCGGTAGAAAACTCAGAAACGATGACTTGGTTCAAATCGCCTCTTTGGGAACATGGAAAATGATTCAGGTTGCTAAGCAATGAAGCTCAAACATCTTTCTCTTGTGACATTTCGCAATTATCTAAACCTCGAAATCGACTTTGATCCCGGGGTCAACCTGTTAATTGGCTCCAATGCACAGGGAAAAACAAATTTACTGGAAGCTTGCCATTTATTAGCGACCGGTCGTTCACATCGGACCTCTCGTGATCAAGAGATGATTCAGTGGCAAGAAGAAGGATATCATATCAAGGGCTTGGTTCAAAAAAATGTCACCAGTGAGCTGTTAGAGTTGCATGTCAGCCGGCAAGGTAAAAAAATCGTTCGCATCAATGGCTTATTACAACCCAAACTGGCTTCTTTGTTGGGTCAATTGAATGTGGTTTTCTTTGCTCCTGAACATTTAGAACTGGTTAAAGGAGATCCTTCCATTCGCAGGCGTTTTTTAGATATTGCTATTTCTCAAATTTCACATTCTTACTTGCATCATTTAGGTCAATATTACCAAATCCTTCATCAAAAAAACGCTCTACTTAAACAAGAGCATCCGGATTTAGCATTATTACAAATCTATAGCCAGCAATTAGCCGAACATGGCGGAGCGATGATCCAAAAGCGCAAACAGATTCTTCACCAATTAGAACAAAACGCTGCTATTCATCAAACCGCCTTGAATCAAGAGGAAATTTTGCGTATTTCTTATCAAAGTTCTCTGCCCAATGAAATCGAAGATGTCCAGATCACAGAAAATCTATTTCAACAGATTCTTGAAAAAGAAAAAGATGAACTTTTTCGACGCACCAGCATTGTTGGCCCACATCGAGATGACTTTGCAGTTTATTTGAACGAAAAAAGCGTACGCCAATTTGGTTCTCAAGGTCAACAACGAAGCGTTGTTCTCTCCCTAAAGCTGGCAGAGGCTCAACTCATGGAAAGCACGACTGGGGAAAAACCGATTATCATTTTAGATGATGTTTTATCCGAATTGGATTCCGACCGGCAACATCACTTAATTCAAGCTCTAAAAACCATGGGGCAAACGTTTATCAGTTCGACTGCGCTTCCTCCGGTATTGAGTGGTTTGCAAGGGAAAGTGATTCGTATTCGTTCGGGGCGTGTCCAATAGCAAGGAATCTCTATTGAAAACGGGGTAATGTCATTATGTATTTACACTTAGGACACAATAATAATACGGAAATCAGAGAAATCATCGGTATTTTTGATTTAACAACCTGCCAATCTTCTTTATTTAAAAATTTGCTTCCAACCCCAAAAAAATCAAAAATCAAGTCTTGCGTTTTAACTTCAAATCAAGTGCTTCCTTCTTCAATTGCCAGTACTACACTTTTTAAGCGTTGTGAGGATGTTAATGAGCTAATCCGCGAATAAAGAACCGAAAACCCTCTACTTATACACATTTTCTGTGGATAGACCTGTGGATAACTTGTTCATTGTACAAGTTATCCAAAACTATCCACAGAATTTTTGAGGTTATCAACCGATTTTTAAACCTATCCTCATTGGAAACACCGTGAAATTTTACCCATGTATATATTGAAGTAATTTTCTTATTCACACTATCCACACCCCTTACTGCGTCTAGTACTATAAAAGTACTTTAGCTTATGTACCTTCTTTTTTATATAGCTCCCCGGTTTCGAGATGGGGATTTCTCTTGCAAGAAACGTGATTTTTTGTTATAATATATTAGTTAAAGTAGTAAATGAAAAGGGTGATTTCATGGCAAATCAGAACAATTATACAGTTACTGAGCATTACGATGCGAGTAAGATTGAAGTCTTGGAAGGATTAGATCCGGTACGAAAACGACCGGGAATGTATATTGGAACCACTGGACCTAGAGGTCTACATCATTTGATTCAAGAGATTGTAGATAACTCCGTCGACGAAGCGCTGATTGGTGCTTGTAATAGAATTATCGTTACAATTCATCCGGACAATTCAGTCACTGTTGAAGATAACGGCCGCGGAATGCCGGTAGGAAATCATCCAAAATTAGGAATTCCTGCAGTTGAAGTCATTTTTACAGTGCTTCATGCCGGAGGAAAATTTGGTAACGGTGGATATAAGGTTGCTGGAGGATTGCACGGAGTTGGCGCCTCGGTTGTCAATGCGTTATCCTCTTGGCTTTGTGTTTGTGTTTGGTTAGAAGGTAAAGAGTATCGTATGCGTTTTGAAAAAGGCATACCTGTTGAGAAGTTAAGTATCGTTGGTGATACGGAAAAACAAGGAACAAAAGTCAGTTTCAAACCGGATCCCGCAATTTTTACAGAGAGCACAGAATTTGACGACGAAGTTGTCTCAGAACGCTTAAAAGAATTGGCGTACCTCAATAAAGGCTTATATATTGAATTTAATGATGAACGACCGAAAACTGCTAAAAAGGAAATTTATCAATTTGAAGGCGGTATCAAGGAATTCGTAGAAGCAATCAACGGTAGTAAAGATGCGATTCATCCTGCTTTTTATACTGAAAAAGCAAAAGATGAAGTTGAAGTTGAAATATCGATTCAATATACCGATTCCTATAATGAAACCATTTTGACATATGCGAATAATATTCACACACAAGAAGGCGGAACCCATGAAATTGGTTTTAAAAATGCCTTAACTCGAGTCGTCAATGATTACGCACGACGATATAATCAGATCAAAGAAAGTGAAAACAACCTGAGTGGCGATGATGTACGAGAAGGAATTACCGCCATTGTTTCTGTGCGCTTAAATGATCCGCAATTTGAAGGTCAGACCAAAACCAAATTAGGGAACAGTGAAGTTCGAGGGATTATTGAGGGAGTAACTTCCGATACCGTAGGAGCATTTTTCGAAGAGAATCCCTCAATCGGTAAAAAGATCATTGAAAAAGCAATCATTTCTGCTCGTGCCAGAGACGCAGCCAGAAAAGCTCGTGAACTGACACGTAGAAAAAACGCTTTAGAAGTCTCTGCTTTACCTGGAAAATTAGCCGATTGTACGACAAAAGATCCTGCAGTCAGCGAATTATACATGGTTGAAGGCGATTCAGCAGGTGGTTCAGCCAAAATGGGACGAAATCGGCATTTTCAGGCAATTTTACCGTTGCGCGGAAAAATACTCAATGTTGAAAAAGCACGATTGGAAAAAGTATTAGGTCAAGAAGAAATCCGAACAATCATTACAGCAATCGGAACAGGGATCTCTGATGACTTCGATATCACAAAAGCTCGATATCATAAAATTGTCATCATGACCGATGCCGATATCGATGGAAGTCATATTCGAACCTTGTTATTGACCTTTTTTTACCGCTATATGCAGCCTTTGATCAAAGCAGGTTATATTTATATTGCTCAACCTCCGCTTTATTTGATAAAAAAAGGGAAACAGCAATTTTATGCCTATAGTGATTCAGAGCGCGATCGAATTATAGAAAAACTCGGTGATCGACCGACACCTATCATACAACGATACAAAGGATTAGGCGAAATGAACGCTGATCAACTTTGGGAAACGACGATGAAACCCGAAAACCGCACGTTTTTACAAATTTCTTTAGATAGCGCTGCTCGAGCTGAAGAAATGTTTACGACCCTTATGGGAGAAAAAGTTGAACCAAGACGAAATTTCATCTTAAAACATGCGAAGGATGCAATTAATCTCGACGTTTAGAAAGGAGGAGTAAGGAAATGGATGAATTTATTCACGGAAAAATAGTTCCCGTCGATTTGGCGGATGAAATGAAGAAATCTTATATCGAATATTCCATGAGTGTTATCGTTAGCCGAGCTCTTCCGGATGTCAGAGATGGTTTAAAACCGGTTCATCGTCGTATCTTATATGCAATGTATGACTCTGATCTGACTTACGATCGTGCGTATCGAAAATCTGCCAGACCGGTCGCAGACGTCATGGGTAAATATCACCCCCATGGTGATGTTGCCATTTATGATACCTTGGTACGAATGGCACAGGATTTTAATCAAAGATATCCGTTTATTGACGGGCATGGCAATTTTGGCTCTATCGATGGGGACCCTGCTGCTGCTATGCGATACACAGAAGCAAGGCTATGCAAAATCTCCAACGAGATGTTACGTGATATTGAAAAAGATACTGTGGATTTTGTACCCAATTATGACAACTCACAAACCGAACCTAAGGTTTTACCGAGTCGATTTCCAAATTTGTTGGCAAACGGTTCTTCAGGGATTGCGGTCGGTATGGCAACCAATATTCCTCCGCATAACTTACGTGAAATCATCGACGCTTCGCTCTTATTACTGAGAAATCCCGATGCCACGATTGAAGATTTGATGTTGCATATCAAAGGTCCCGACTTTCCTACTTCCGGTATCATCATGGGAATGCAGGGAATTAGAAGTGCTTATACCACCGGTAGAGGTATCGTTGTTATGAGAGCGCGAAGCCGTTTTGAGCGAATGCAAAACGGGAAAACACGGATTATTGTCAATGAATTGCCGTATCAAGTGAATAAAGCACGATTAGTTGAGAAAATCGCGAATTTAGCGCGCGATCGCAAAATCGATGGCATCACCGATTTGAGAGATGAATCCGATCGTGACGGTATGCGAATCGTAATCGAACTTCGTCGCGATGCAAAACCGGCTGTGATTCTTAATCAGCTTTATGCACATACTCAATTACAAGATAGTTTTGGTATCATCATGTTGGCTTTGGTCAATGATGAGCCCAGAACGTTGACTTTAAAAGAAGTACTGGAATATTACATCGAACATCAGAAAATTGTCGTCACGCGTCGCACTGAGTTCGAATTGCGCAAAGCACGCGATCGCGCCCATATTTTAGAAGGGTTACGTATCGCTGCCAGCAATATCGATCAAGTGATTCGAATCATTCGTTCTTCTAGAGACGACAGCGAGGCGAAACCGCGACTCATGGAAACCTTTGGTTTTTCAGATCGTCAAGCAACTGCTGTATTGGACATGCGGTTACGTAGACTGACAAATCTGGAAATCGATAAATTAGAAGCGGAATATAAAGAGGTTATGGCAGAAATCGCTCGTTTATTAGAAATCTTAGCCGATGTTGAAAAATTGAAGCAGGTCATTGAGAACGAAATGTTAGCCATTCGAGAAGAGTTTGGCGATGACCGTCGAACTGAAATCGTTCCCGATGAAGGGGAACTCAACATTGAAGATTTGATTGCGGAAGAAGAAGTTGTTGTCACCTTGACTCACCAGGGCTATATCAAGCGCTTACCTTCAACCACGTATCGAAGCCAGCGTAGAGGTGGAAAAGGTGTAACTGCGATGGGGACGAAGGAAGAAGATTTTGTAGAAAATCTCTTCATAACAACGACGCATCATAATCTCCTATTCTTCACAAACAAGGGAAAAGTTTATCAAAGTAAGGTTTATGAAGTTCCCGAAGCAAGTCGTCAAGCCAAAGGTACAAACATCATTAACTTACTCAATATTGATAATGAAGAAAAAATCACGGCAGTCTTGGCAGTAAAAGATTTCGATGAAGAGAAGAATTTAGTTTTCTGTACTCGACTTGGAACTATCAAGAAAACCGGGTTGGATCAGTACCTGAATATTCGAAAAGGCGGCATCCAGGCGATCAAGCTTAACGATGATGACGACCTAATCGGAGTACGATTTGCCGACGACAATGACGATGTTGTTCTGGCAACCTTAGCGGGGAATGCGATTCGATTCAATTCTACCGATGTGAGAAGCATGGGTCGTGTAACGACCGGTGTGAAGGGAATTACTTTAGGTAAAAAAGACGAAGTCATCGCCATGGAAATTGCCAATGATGACGCAGACTTATTAGTCATTACAGCCAATGGATATGGCAAACGCACTCCAATTCGAGAGTATCGTTGTCAAAGTCGTGGAGGTAAAGGCGTCTTATTGATGCGCCGAACCGAAAAAACCGGTGAAATCGCCGGTGTACGCATGGTACGTGAAGGCGATGACGTTATGGTGATAACCATCAACGGAATTATTATCCGCACCTCGGTTTCTGGAATTTCGCAGATGAGCAGAACCACTCAAGGTGTTACGATTATGAAAATGGATGATGATGATCAAGTCATTGGATTGGCAAAAGTGGTTGGTAACAAAGAAGAACCCGATTTGGAGTAAATTTTAGAATCAAAGAAGGACTTTCCATTGTTGTAAATACAATGGAAAGTCCTTCTTTAGAATTTTTCATGATAACGTTGAATCGCTTCTTCAATAATCTTTTCGGCAGCTTCATGCCCTAAAACTACGTCGGCGATGGTCTTTTTCCCTTCTAAATCCTTATAGACGTTAAAAAAGTGTAACATTTCTCGGAAGATATGTCCCGGCAGTTGATGAACATCTTTAAAATCGCGATATGCAGGATCCCCAAAAGGAATAGCGATAATTTTTTCATCTCGATCTCCATCGTCTTCCATGAGTACAACGCCAATGGGATAACAGCGAACTAAAACCAACGGATCTAATTCTTCTGAACACAGGATCAAAGCATCAAGAGGATCATGATCTTCGCCGTATGTGCGAGGGATAAATCCATAGTTAGCCGGATAATGGGTCGAGGTATATAAAATCCGATCCAAAATAATCATTCCGGTGCTTTTATCGAGTTCATATTTCTTTTTGCTGTTTTTTGCAATCTCTACAACCACAATAAAATCTCGGGTTGATACTCGACTAGGATCTAAATCGTGCCAGATATTAGTCATGGTAAGAACTCCTTTCTTCACATTTTAGGAATCTGGAATCAGCGAAACGAACAATTTACTAAGTGATCATTTACGATGCCAATTGCTCCTAAATAAGAATAGATAATGGTGGGTCCCACAAATCGAAATCCTTTCTTTTTAAGATCTTTACTAATTTCTTGCGATAAAGTAGTTTGGGTAGGAATTTCCGCGGGCTCCTTCCACTGAGGATCCATGGTTTTGCCATGAGTAAAAGACCAAATGTAGTGGTCAAAACTCCCCCATTCTCTTTGAACTTGTAAAAAAGCAACGGCATTGGTCTTTGTTGCTTCAATTTTCAAACGATTTCGGATAATCGCGGGGTTTTGCATCAGGGCTTCGATTTTCTCAGGTCCATAATCCTGGATAAGATTCGGGTCAAAAGAATCGAAAGCCGCTTGAAAGGCAGCTCTTTTTTTTAGTATGGTTACCCAACTCAATCCGGCTTGAAATCCTTCTAATATGAGCAGTTCAAAAAGTTCTCGATCATTGTGACAGGGTTTGCCCCACTCTTCGTCGTGATATTGTTGGGAATAAGGGTCAATAGCCCAAGGACAACGCGTTATGTTCATCGGTGGCACACCGTCCTTTCAAAAAGAGAGTTGACGTATTAAAAAATCTCTTGTAAGATATACGAACTACCAACTACTTTAGCATAAGGGGGAAGCAGAATGCAAGGGTTAAAACAATACTTATCCGGAATCTACGGTTCCGATGCGTTAAATCAAGTTCTCATGATCTTGGGAATGATTCTCTTAGCAGTTGCCTCTTTTTATCATGGCCCGATTTTAATAGGGCTTGCCTTTTTACCCATAGTACTAGCCATGTTTCGAACGCTTTCCCACGAGCACACCCGACGTAAAACGGAAAATTTAGCTTTTTTGAAATTTTGGAGACCGCTAGAACGAAGGTTGGTTCTATTTTATACCTTTGTAATCGATCGAGGCCGGTTTCAATACCAACCTTGTCCACACTGTCAGCAGTTGCTGAGATTGCCAAAAACAAAACAAAATTTAAACGTTACATGTCCAAAATGCAAAACGAAATTTCAAATCAAACCTACTAAATCCAAGGAATAAGGAAACACCCTGTCGGTTTTTTAGACCGGCAAGGTGCTTTTTTTAATATCGAATTTTCCAACTGTTCCCGATTTTTTTAACTTCAATGGTGTTTGGTGCAATGGAACCTTTGGTATTGATTGCTGGGGCTGAAAATAAGACTTCAGTTAACCGGAGCATCGTTTTTTCAATACGAAGGGTGAAATCATAGGCATTAAAGGCCGTTAGGAAGGGGTCATTGCTTTCATACCAGCTTGGTTGGTTCAAAGAAACATCATTAAATTTTTTGGCCCAAGTTCGTTGAACTCCTAAAACAAACGCAAACGGAAGAAAATCAAAAAACAAATGGGATTGATTACGAGTACGCAATTGCAATTCCTCCGGGGAACTTTCTGTTAAAAAGCGGCGGAACCCTAAGATTTTTTCAGAGATCTCTTCACCAAATTTGGTTCTCCTATTCGTGTTACCAGCCAGAAAGGCCAAGAAGAAGAACGTCATCAATCCAAGCAGAATGGGAAAGAAAAATTTTCCATTCCATGTGGTAAATAATAAAAAGCCAAAAGCTCCACCAACGGTGAGGAGCATTACCAGGGCTAGTCCCAGTTTGGTTCGATCTCGGGCTACTAAATATAAATTCAAGAAGAAGGCAGACAAATAGACGATAAGAGTCAGTAACGCAGAAATCGAAACGGAAATGACCTGCAATAGCCAGCCTTGCAATTGGAAAATATCTAAAGATAATAAAAGAAGTGCGTAGTAGCCAGAAGCCCATGCCAAAAGCAAGAAGAAGCCTCGCAAATACTTGTTGTATCCTTCATAAACTCCAAAGGGATTGAGAATATTGACCTGCTCCTTGATCCCCTTTTCGCCTTCTTCCGTATGAAGGTAGAAGCGATTTTCAAGGACGCTGTCGGTAACCTTGCCATCTTTCCCAAACCTGCTGAAAAGAATCTCAAACATCGTCTGTTCATAAGGTTTGGCTTGATCAGCAAGATCTCCGGTTTTTTCAAGTGAAAAGAAGGTTGCAGGGTTGATCAACGTCTGCTGTTTTTCTTCTATGATCTTTAGAGCGCCCTGTTGAGCCCAAGTTAAAAACAAACTGGCCGTGTCGGTTTGATCAAGAGAATGATCAAATAGGTAGCCCATTTCTGCAGAAGTCAAGTGGAAAGGAATTTGCGGTATAAGGTCTGTAATGGGACGACGATTTCTTGCCAAGAAGAACCAAAGGGCTAACGACATTGCCAAAGCAAGAGTTAATAGATAAGGTCCGATTGCTGCAGGAGTTTGTCCCGGAATTACCAACGCAGTTGCGTGAGTAAAATACCCTTCTGGAAGAGAGAGGGAAAGATAAATCGATTGACCTGTGTGTAAGGTTGTTTTCGTGACACCACTGATGACGTTTCCTTGTAAAGTGTACTCTAAAACATCGGATACCGTTCCGGCATTCGTTTCAAAGGTTATTTGATTGGCAGTAATCTCGTAAGGTAGGGTGACGATGAAATCTAATTTCTGGGTGGTCGCCTGCCAAAAATCATCTGCAATAAGCAGTTTCAAATCGTCTTTATCGGAATGAAGATCGACGCCAAGGTTATAACCAAGCTTGTGCTCCAACGTAAAGGGAGCCCCCATGCGCTGTTGATAATTCGCAAAATACTCCAGGATAATCCGTTCGCCTTTTTGATGGCGTTTCAGGATGGTTGCATTGTAAGTGTAAACCTCTTCCTCTTCTAATAGAGTCCAGCGACCATCATTCCATTGTATTGGATACCCCAACGTAAATTCAGCAGCATGGTTTTCCATGTGAGCAGCCATGTTTTGTGTTATGCGAACAAAGGAGGCATTGTCGACGTCGATTTCCACCTGGAGTTGATCGATGACAAAAGCACTTTCGGAAGCAAAGACACTTGTTGTTAAAAGGGTTACAAGAAGCAGTGTCCAAAATAGAACCAGTTTTCTTTTCATCGTTGTGTCCTTTCGTTCAGCAAAAAAATCGGTGAATTAAAGATATATTCTTTGTTATTGCAATCAAATCCTTCTTTTAAAGAAAAAAGCTGCAGAGGCTCAAAAGAGCTCTTGCAGCTTAGTGCGGTAAATCAAGGATTGGATCCAAAATCCGTAATGGGGTCAAATCCAAACCAGCCGAGTGCGATTTCAGAAAGCGTACCTTCGGTTTGAAGTTCCCGTAAGGCGGCATTATAACGCTCGACCAAGTCTTCGCGTTGAGGGGAAAAGGCTGTTACTAGTTTTTCTTCATAAAAAGCTACGCTTAAGCGAGATAATTCGTCAGGATATTGTTCAATATAGTCTTCAACACTGTATAGGGGAGCTAACCATGCATCCGTTTGTCCCGATAATAAATCTTCTAGAGCAGCATCTGTATTCTCACTGAATTGGATGATCCAAGTATCGGTGACGTTTTTTTGAAATTCCCATTGTAATAACTGGTCTGCTAAACTATCTTTGAAGATCGTAATGGTTTTGCCTGTAAAATCCAAAGAAGTTTCGTAGGGCTTGTTTTTTTGAGTTAAAAAGACTTGCGAATTATCTAAATAGGATTCGCTGAGCAAAACATCATCCGGAAGATCTTTTTTACTTAAGTAGCCGACAAAAAGGTCGATTTGACCACTTTCAATACTTGAATGTAAATCCTCCCAAGAAACGGAGGTGTATTGAGGTTCTAAACCCATTTTTGCTGCTGCTTGCTCGACTAATTCAATTTCAAATCCTGTACAAAAACCCTCTTCGTTTAAATAAGAAAAGGGAGCTGCATCGGGAATAAAACCGACAATCAAAGCGTTGGATTCTTGTTCCCCTTGACACCCGGTTAAAAGGACTGCAAGAAGAAAGGGAAGCACTAATCTGCGAAGGATCTTCATCGTTTTGCCTCCTGAATGCATTCTCCCTACAGTATATCATGAAAACCATAAATCAAGCAAATGGAGATGCAACAAAACGCTTTTTTTGCCCGTACTGAAAAAGCCCTTTGTGCGATCCTTGAGCAATGACTTGTAAGGCTTTGGAGGACTCCGTTACCACAAACCCAGAACATTCGTGAACGCCAAAGTCGAATAGTGTATTTGTCATAGGGCTCGAAGGACCGGTCAAGACAACAACTGCGTTTCTTGAGAGCTGAAGTAACCGAGGCAGGGTTTTATTGATTAAGGTACAGCCGGTGATAAAAACATAATCTTGTTCGGGTAATAGATACTCACAGGAAGAATCGGGATAATCTCCTTGTTGGGGGTTGCGTTCTAAAACAATAGAGGAAGCGGTGTGTTTTAAGTACTTCTCCAAATGCTGAAAATGTCCAATAAAGGCAATTTTTTTGTCAGTGGTTAACGAATCGTAAGCATCGAAGGCGTTTTCATCTCTTAGAAATACGCCTTTTGCCAGGTTTTGTTGAGAATTCAATTGAGCCGGATGATGGTACCATGCATTGATTGCTGCTAACCCTAAAGAGGCTTCTTGAAAATTCCACGACGTAACTTGTTCAGCTAAATCACGCAAGTCTTCTCCAATCCAATTTAGAGAGTGTTTTCTAATAGAATTTTCCGGGTTAGTAGCAGCTACGCCTACGCGCCCTTCTGCCTCGACAAAAGACCAGGAAGCCCCAAGTATGGCAGTTTGAATTTTTATTCCACGAGGAATCGGGTCCAATAAACGCTGATACAATTGCCACATAGCAAACCACCTTTCTTCATGAGTTCATTATCGGGAGGTAAGCTGTGAGAATTCCTCAGGGGTCAAATCATGCCCGTAAAAGAGGTTGTAATAGATTGAGACCTCTTCAAACAAATCGTACTCTACGGCTTCAGGGTACAGTAAATCTGTTAACCATAGCATTCCTAAGAATATATTGACAGAAGGGGGATTGGTTACCCAATTATAGGGAACTCCAGGCACTTTATAGTAGCGTTGATTTGCAATTGCGTTAAGTTGTAGCCAAGTGGTATTTTCGTCGATTTGATCGTAAATGCTATCGGGAGCAAATAAGAGGACTTCCGGGTTCCACAGAAGCAATTGTTCAAAATCCACCTCGTTTCCGGACCCCTTGAAAGAAGGCTGTTCGATAAGGGCGATATTATTGGAAACGAAGTCCATCACTTCGGCGTGGAAGGAGGTTTTTGCTAAGACATTCAACCCATTATTGCCCAAAAGATAGAGTAATGAGGTTTTTTCGGTTTTGCTCAAAGCAGTGTTGACTTTTTCAAGCGTTCCTTCCACAAAAATAGCCAGCTCTTCTGCCTTTTCTTCTCGATTTAGTAGCTTTCCAAGCGTCCGATACGCTTCAGCGGTTGTTTCTGTTGTCGCTTCAATGTGGATGGTGGGAATATTGACTTGCTCCATAATGGCATCCATATCTTCAACAATCGTTGCCTTGGCTTCCCCAACATCGATAATGACTTGAGGATCTGCTTTGATGACTTCTTCCATATTCATAGTTCCAACACCATAAAATTGTCCCAAAACGGGTAATTGATAGTATTCGGTGTGAATAAACTGCTCTGAAGCGTCAGACCAAGGATTTGCCAGTCCAACTAAGAGGTCCGGACAAATTGCAAAAAGGAACATCTGCGCCAGTTGGCCGGAAGCCGCTATTCGCGTGATTTCCAGTGGGAGTTCAATCGTACGTCCGCTGGAATCAACAAAAACTTGAGTCGTTTTTTCAGGAACAGGAGCGGGAACCGGAGCACTACATGCTCCGAGTATCAGAGAAAGGAGCACAAACAAGACCGTTAGTTTTTTCATTTTAATCATCCTTTCGCGGCAGAGGAATGCATATTCGATGTTGCTCCTCGCCAATGGTTTCAAATCGAACCGAAATTTGATAAAGTTGTTCCAACAGAGCCGGCTGCAAGACAAGATTCGTAGGTCCAAAAGCTGCGACATTGCCTTCATATAGAGCAAGGACTTGAGTGGCATAACTCAGAGCCTGATTTGGATCATGAGTCGAAAACAGAATGGTGAATCCCTCTTTTGCGAGTCGGCGGATTTCTTCCATGACTCGTAAGGAATTGCCATAATCTAAACTAGCGGTGGGCTCGTCTAAAAGCAAAATCTTAGCCCCTTGTGCAATGGCTCTGGCAATCAAGGTTAACTGAGACTCTCCGCCACTCAATTGTTCAAAATCTCGTTCTGCCAAATGACCGATTCCAAAGCGCGCCAAAGCGGCATGCGCTTGTTTCAACTGCGTCTCACCGGGTTGTTGTAATAAACTCAATTGAGCGGTTGTTCCCATGAGAACCATGTCTAATACGCTAAAATGGAAGGTAGACTTCTGCATTTGAGGAATAAACGCGATTTCGTGAGCAAGTTCTTTCGCAGAAAGCGTATTTGCTTCCCGGTCGTTAATCCGAATCGAACCCTGATAACGAGCTTGTAATCCTAAAATGCAGTGGAATAACGTGCTTTTTCCCACCCCATTGGGGCCGAGAAGCGCTAAAACCTCTCCTTTATTTGCTTGAAAATCAATATGGTTTAAAATTACGCGGGTTCCGTAGGAAAAGCCTAAATTTTCAACTACAATACTCAAAAGGGACCCTCCTTTCGAGTCATCAAGAAAAGAAAGAAGGGGGCACCAATCATCGCCGTTAAGATGCCAATCGGAATCTCGACCGTAAATAAGGTGCGCGAGAGGTTATCTACGCCCAATAGGAAAACTGCTCCAAAAAGCATGGATAAGGGAATGACATAGCGATTATTACTCCCCACTAAGCGGCGTGACAGATGAGGAATGACCAAACCGACCCAGCCGATCATACCGCTAATTGAAATTGCAGCAGCGGTAATCAAAGTAGAAGAAAGAATAATCACCATTCTTAGACGTTGAGCGTTGACACCCATTGTGCGCGCTTGTTCATCTCCCAGCGTTAGCAAATTGATGCGCCAGCGGGTCAAAAACAAGACGAGCATACCAAGGGCCATAAAGGGCCAAACAAAGGCTAATTCAGCCCGTTTAACACCGGCTAAGCTACCAATCAACCAATAGGTAATAGCAGGCAATTGATCTTGGGGGTCCGCTACTAATTTTATAAAAGAAGTTCCGGCTGAAAAAAGTGAACCAATCATGATGCCAGATAAGACTAGGCCTAAAACCCTACTTCCCTTTGCGCGCTGGCCGACCAACCAAACCAAAAGCACAGCAAGGATACTGGAGCTAAAAGCCGATAAAACAATTTGAGATTGACTCGCTTCGAGCAAAATGGCGAGTGCAGCTCCAAACGCAGCACCAGCGGTTGCGCCTAAAATATCGGGAGAGGCCATGGGGTTTTGAAACACCCCTTGATATGCGGCTCCTGCAGAAGAAAGGCAAGCCCCAACCAAGCAAGCGGCTAAAACTCGAGGAAAGCGGATGTTCCAAACAACGACTTCGGTAGCGCTCATATCCCCCTTGGGCAGATTCAAAAAAGAAAGCTGGATCCGTGAAAAGAGAATACGGAAAAATTCAGCGGGTGGGACCGGAAATCGCCCGAGTAAAAAGGACAAGACGATCGTCAGAAGAAGCAGTACGGTAAAACCTAAGAGAACATACTTGGGATGAAATTTTGTACTCATAGGCGGCTCTTCTCTTCTGCACGCATCTGAATCAATTCCGCTGCAATCGATACCGCAATTTCGGCGGGAGTTTCGGCCTTAATCGGCAAGCCTATGGGCGTGTGGATTCGTGCTAATTCTTGCTCGGGGACCCCTTCTGTTCGAAGTTGTTGAAAAATCTTCGCCATTTTTGTGCGGCTACCGATAATTCCAATGTAAGTCAGTGGTACGAAATGAAGTTGTCGTTGAACAAATAAGTCAAATGCATGACCACGTGTCATTACAATGGCATAATCTTCAGGGTTTAAGGTAACATACTCATGGATTTTGTGAAAATCCCCTAAAATTCGTTCTATGGCATGAGGAAAAAGCTCCGGTGTAACAAAATCAGGACGATCATCAAAAACGACACAGGAAAAGCCAATGTGATCTAAAAGTGGAATTAGCTCTTGCGCAACATGTCCCCCGCCAAACACGACAACTTTTCCGCTTTGGTGAATAGGCTGCACGTAAATGCCATCCCTTTGCATTGAATGGTTTCGGAATAAGCGTATTTGTTGTTCTTCAGTTAAGGTTAAACCATAGGAGCCAAGGCTTTTGCGATACAGACCGAGTTGGCCGTTTTGTAAATTGATGATAAACCAGCTGTTTTCTTGGAGATCAAACGATTCCAAAACCAAATCCAAAAAAGTAAGCATCGTAGAGTCCCGGGCCTTGAATACCCGGAAGTAGACGTTGACATCTCCTCCGCAAATCATGCCTAGATCTTCTACCTGATTAGGGGTCAATCGAAATTCCTTGAGATGATTTTCTTTGGTTTTTAGAAGGTCCAGAGCCAATAGTTGGGATTTATATTCAACCATTCCTCCACCAATGGTTCCTGCTAAGCGCCCACTCGCAGTAATGACCATGGTAGCGCCTACACCTCGTGGAGTGGAGCCGGAGCCGGCAACAACCGTGACTAAAACCGCATCTTCAGTTTCTAAACAAGTCTTCAATGTCGAAAAGATCGTTTTCATGATATCCTCCATATTGATCTAAGATTTTTTTAGGATCCCAGTGTTCTTCAAGTTGAAAAGAAGCTAATGCACGCAAATTCGTTTGTACGCTTTCCGTGAGGCCATATCGATCTAAACTGGTTTGAAAACGCAGATTAGGATGAACCAGTTGATCCTCCAAACAACATTTGTCGGCTAACCATAAGATGGCAGCATCGGTGTTGTAGAATTCGGGAGATAAGACCATGTGTTGACTTACAATGGATGCGAGATGATCATAACCCTGTTCCAACAAAAGCTGTGCCAGGACTTGAGCATGATTTTTCTGATGGCGTTCCACATCGTGTAGAAGAGACGCTTGAATCAGCATTTCTGGATCTTTAGCTTGAAAGTAATTTGAGAAAGCCTCTGCCATTTTGGTAACGATTAAACTGTGTGCCTGAATGGCCGGAGAGCATTGGTGTAATCGTTCCAAACAAGAAGCCCGACCGGGTAGATCTTTATGGAGGCCATTCGCTTTTAAGAAGCGCAAGAGTAGTTCTTGAGATGGAGGGACTGAAAGGATTGCTGCTTTTGGATGATTCAAGAGAATCGATTCTACTTCTTGATGCAAAGGTAATAAAGCTGACGAAACTTTGCCGTGCTGAATCATATGTAAAAGATTTTCTCTTGATTTCCAAACGGCTAACAATGGGGTGTCGCTTTTTAACAACTCTAGAATCCGCAGGCGAATTTGCGGCAATTGCAACTCGATACCTCCAATCTCATCCAAAACGATGAGATCTCCTTTCTGTGTCAATTGCTGAAAACTTTCTGCAAAACGATCTGGATGAAAGCACAAGCCAGTGTTCCCCATTGTTAAAAAACAATTTGTGGGAGGTTCGGATTGATTGGCCCAAACTTGATCCATATCTTTTGCCGGAACCATAGAATACCCGATCACTTGACCACCGGAGCGGATTCTTTGAACCATAAATCCCCCGATATCACCCTGAATAGAACTCAATACTTGAATCAAACTCGTGGTTTTTCCACTTCCGGAAGGGCCTGTCAGAAAAAGCTTGTTCTTCATGTCATTCTTCTTCCTTTGGAGACTCTTCTTCGAGATAAGCTTGAAACGAATTTCGAAACAACATTTCAGCATATCGCTCTAATGCTTGCTGGTATTCTGTATAAATTTTTAAGAAGTGAGCTCCTTCTGGGGTCAAGCGACTCTGTCCGCCTCTTTTTCCTCCTTGTTGGCTGTCTAGTAAGGCAAAGCCTAATTGGCTCTCTGCCATTTTGATCCATTTCCAACCTTTTGAATAAGAAATCAAATTTAAGGTGCAAGCCTGTCGCAATGAGTGGCTACGTGCAACATCTTGCATCAATTGTGCCACTTGAGCTGAAAAGAAAGGTTCACGCCGTTGAATCAAAGCATCGATCTGAATTTTCAATGGATCTTTTTGAGACATCGTGGCAGCATAACGCTTTAATTGTTGATATTCTTCGGGTTTATCGGCATCCATTGTGGTTCCGGCATCAGGTAGATCCAAGATTTCTTTATGACAATTCAGTTGATCTAAAGCGCCTTTTAACCCGCCATCGCCAGTAAAGAGTAAGAGGTCTTTAATCAGCTTCTGGTCGATCAAGACCGGATGCCCCTCCTGCCCTTTATAAGAAGGTTTAAGCAACTGGCAACCGGCATAGTCCGAGTATCCCATCATCGTTAATAAACTGCGTTTTGAAAAAAGAGGTACATCGGCCGGCAAAAAGAAGAAACGATCACAAAGACGTTCAATATAATGCATCCCTATTTTTGCGGAATGAAACATATCGGTTGTTGCAAAATCTTTGTTATAGATACAATGAACGGCTAAAGGTTGTAAATGACGTTGTAAAGCGTCGGCTTCACGACCGGTGACAACGACAATCGGTGAAACACCTGCGCTTTGTAGCGTTTCAATGGCGGTGCGAATAACGGTTGAACCGCCAAGTTGCAAAAGAGGTTTAAAGGACTTCATACGCGAGGACAAGCCCGCTGCTACGATAACGGCTCCGGTTTTCATGGTGGATCTCCTTTGGCGAACGGTATTTAAAAACATATCCCTTGCCTGATATAACCCGGTAGAAGATTGCTACCGGGTTTTTTTGCTCTCTTAGGATTCGGGATTAGGCTTCGATATAGGTGCAGCAGTAATCAGTGACCTGGTAAACTTTAAGTTCAAAAGAAGAATTGGCCGGTACCGTAAAATGGGTATTTCCTGTGTAAAGTTTGAATTCAGTTTCACCCGCTATGCGGATATCGACTTCTCCGGCTAAGATTTCCATTAATTCCTCTGCTGCGGTGTTGAATTGATATTCACCGGGTAAAAATATGCCTAAAGTCTTTTTTACACCTTCAGCGGTATATAAGGTACGACTGGTAACTTTGCCATCGAAATAGACATTCGCTTTGGCAATGATGGTGGCGTTTTTGAATTCCATAGTTCTTCCTCCCTTTATTCTTCTATGTTGATTTTTCTTTTTCCAGGGTCACAGAATAACGGTTTTATTGTAATTTTCCAAGGGATGGATAGATTCAAATAATCCCTTAATAAATTCTCCAAAGTGGCGGAGGTTTCCTTGCTATCGAGGGTGAGTTCCAGTTCGTTTTTGCGAAGTGTTGCGCTATAGTTGAGAATTTCTCGGTGTGCAAAAATCATTTCATCGAGCTGATGCACCGAAAATTCGTTGGCATATAAGGGCTGATCAATCCTAGATTGCCGAATATCTAAACGTCTCGGGATGAAACCGGGTGAGAACCGTCCCCTATCACCGGTGCGATACCGTAATAAAGGCATGGCAGTTCGTTGCAAGGTGCTCAGAACAATTTCGCCCCATTCCCCTTCCGCGACTTCGTTGCCGGTGTGGGGATCTATAATTTCTAATCGAATAAACGGATGGCAAATTTGTTCAGATCGGCCGTCTTGTCCTCGCACAGCTAAACCAAATCCGCTTTCTGTTAAACCATAATGCGGGTGGGTTCTGCACCCCCACGTTTGTTCGAGCTCAGTCAATAACCAGCTTGGAACCGGGTCTCCAGTCAATAAAATCGATTTGGGCCGCAAATGAGGTGCGAAGCGGCTCAAGACCAATAATTGAGTGGGGTGCCCCAAGAGACAATCGGCCGTTTCGGCTTGGGTAATGGCCTCTCTGGGATCTCGGATAAAACCAAAAGCCTCTGCTTCTCCGCCAAAACGATGAATTGCTCGAATCAATAACTCTCCTACGCTGCCCGGAGTCGCTCCCGGCATAAAAATCGCAGCTTTTTCTCGAGGCTTCATCAGCTCTTGCATCCCAATTTCAAAGTATTCAGCAGTCAGTTCTAAATCTTCTTCGGAAAAATAGATGCGTTTCGGCGTTCCGCTGGTACCGGAGGTTGGCAAGGTGGTGATGCGACTTACTTCTTTGGGTGGGATGCACAGAAAGCGTAACGGGTCTTGCCGTAAGTCCTCAGAAGTAGTGAATCCATGAAGACCTTCACGGTAAAAGCTTGATTTTTTGGCGTGCTCAACTTGTTTTTGATAAGCTTGCTCTTGCCATGCTTCTAATTCTTGGAAAGAACCGAACCCACAACGTTGTAAGATCCAACTTTCAATTCCCGATAACATTAAGACACCTCCCAAACCGATAAGAAATAGCCGGATTTGGCTTGCCTTAACTGATTACGATTGGCACCCAAAATCTTTTCTACACAACCATGGTTCAAAATCAGCTGGCCAAAGGTTTGCAAAACATCATGACTGGCGTCTTGCCAGTGTAAAAGTTGAAATCCGGCATTTTGAAGGCGTTGTTTGATTTCCTCTTCTCTTTCTACTCGTCCCAACAAGCCTTGAAAGTCGGCAGACAGACCTCTAGCATAAAAGTCACTCATAAGCAGTTTCCCTTGCGGTTTTAAGACCCGCTTTGCTTCCGCCAATACCATTTCCGGAGGGAACATTTTTGAAAAACTGCATTCATAGAGTAAGCCATCGATCGTTTGCGTAGCAAAAGGTAAGCATGTTGCATCTCCTTGAAGAAGAGGCGGCTCGGCTATGAGGTCTACACCATGAGCAACATAACCCAAGGATTGTAGATAGCGAACGCTACTACCATTTCCACAACCGATATCGGCTAAAACAGCTCCGAGGGGAAAATTACAGACGTTGATACCCTGTTCCGTTAGAGCAAGACCACCCGGTCTGAGACAATCGAGTGTTGATTCGCGCACGCTCATACGTCCCTCCAAGGAGTGTAGTAATGGGCACAAAAAGGAACCATACGGCCGTGATCATAGACATGGAGGCGACAATGTTTTAAACGCTCCAGATCAAGGTTTCCGGCGTCCTGGAAGGCAATGGCTGTTATGGTAAAGCCATGGCTTTGCACCCGCTTGGCAAAATAGTCTAAATCAAAGAGATCATGGCTTTGGGAAGTATCAAGAACAGAGGGGGAAGTGGGTTTTCTCTGCCAACGTTTGGCCAAAAACTCCCGTTTGTTGACCGCGGATACAAGCCCCTTTCCACATGCACAAGCAGCAGCCGGTCTTGACAAGGCCTGGGGAAGTCCGGAAGCGGTGACTACAAAATCACCATGGAATCCACACAAGGGATGATCGTTTTTGGCAGGGAATAAATTTTTTGCTAAAATCACTCCCATCGTTTGACGCTCGATTTCGGAGGCCAAGACGTCGAGGGTCAATCGCGATGGAAATTCCTTCTGATCCGGGATTCTACCAAAGTAGCTGACCGGTTGAAAATTGACTCCACGTATGGTAGGTGAGTTTTCCCACGCAAACCGCAAGATATCACCTAAATGGTCATCGTTTACACCCTGAACTACGGTTACCACTAGGGTGACTCCCAGGCCGACCGCTTCACAATGATCAATCGCCTTTTTTTTGATTTCTAAGAGGGCACGCCCTCTTAGAGTTTCATAGATTTCTGGGTTGAGGCCATCGAATTGCAGGAAGACAAAAGATAAGCCAGCATCGGCTAAGGTAGCGGCATAGGATGGATCTTCTGCCAGACATAAGCCGTTGGTGTTTAACTGAACATAAGGGAGACCAGCTCTTTTGGCTGCCAGAATGATTTCAGGTAAATCGTTGCGTAGGGTGGGTTCTCCCCCGGATAATTGAACCAAGGTTTTTCCTTGGGTATATAAGTCTTGAAAAGCATGTTCTAAGTCTGTAAAGGGGACATCGCTACCTTCGCCACCGTCTGCAAAACAATACCGACATGCTAAGTTGCAACGCTTGGTAACTTCCAAGACCACACAACAAGTGTCTTGACGATGTTCAGAGCATAGTCCACAAGCGTCCGGACACGGAGGTGCGGTTGCGAGTTCGGGTTCAAGATACCGCCAGGCCTCTCCTGAGATTTTAAAATTCCAGACCGGGACACGAAATAAACCGTGATCAGGGCAGGTTTTTTCTAAATAAAGAACATGATCTCGTTTGATGTAGGCAGCACCAAGTTTTTTTTGGCAAACCGGGCAGAGACTGTAGGTGTGCCGCAAGATCGCGGGCATTTATTTGTCCTCCAATTCCTGCTCAACTTGGGCCATACGGCCTTTTGCTAAAGATTCTGAGATATAAACCAACCCGCATTTCGGACAAGTGGGAATGTCGGTATGGAAACTATGCCCAAGGTATTTGAAAAAGGTTTTTTTGGGTTCCAAAGGGACTTTGCAGCGATGACAGTATAAAGTTTCTTGTTTTGTAGGTTTCTCCATATCGCTATTCTCCAATCTGCATCCGATGGCAATAGGCGTTTTCTAATAAATAACCCTCTTCATGAGGGCGATATTGCACCCAAAAGGTCATTTGGCCAATGACAAGATGTCCGGAAAAGCTGCCGTCATCATGAAGGATCTTGGCATCCGTTGTTTCACAGTGAATGATTACGGCTTCTAGATCTTCGATTAGGATCATAGCCCGGTTCAATTTTTCTTTTAATTCGTCGCTGATAAACAAACGAAGTTGTGCTTGAGGCATCTCCCATTCCTCCTCAAAAAATCTTTGGTAAAGTGCTTTCTTCAACTGACGTCTGTGTAGTCGGCTCATGCTGGCGGTAGGAGCTTTTCGCTCTTCAGGCCGTTGATCTGCTGCTTGATTCAGTCCGAACAAGAGGTCTAAAAGATGATACGCCGGTTTCCCTGAATCCGCAAATACATCGCGACAATTGGCACAATAGGTCACATAGGGGAAGGCACTGTCGGCACTGCGACTTTTTACAACACCGTCATAATATTTTGGGTTGGCAATTGCAACTTGTCCGCCCCAACCACAACAGCGAGGCATATCTAATTCTTGAGCAATGGCAAGACCGCTTTTTTGAACCAGAGAGCGAACTGCTTGTTGCATTTGAGGTTGTCCGGCAGACTGGCAAGGATCAAAAACGCAAACAGGCACCGAGGCATTTTGTGGAGGATTGAAATCATGGGAATCCATCCATTCATAAAGAGAGATTCCTTCTATTTCTGGCAAATGATCCCGATAGATTCGTTGACAAGTACTACAAGCAAAGATTGCCTTTGGTTTGCCAAAAGAAAGCCAGTCCTTGCGAATTTGTTCCAAGGTTTGTTGAAATAAGGGAATATTGCCGGCCCAAAGAGCCGGAGCACCACAACAGCCTTGCAGTAGAGCGGTATCGGGAGCTTCTTGGAGGAGGTACTCATAGCTTTCTAAAACGTATTGGGGATCACTTCCGCCTAAACGACAGCCGGGGATGTACATCCAAGAAGAGGTTTCAACTCCGGGTGGAGCTTTGCGAACAGAAGCTTGATCACTGTTGGAAAATTCCAAATCGCGAAGCCAAAATTCATGGAAAACCCAGGGCATGGCCCCTTTTTCTTCCATGGCTCGGTGACTTTGTAATAAAAAGGCACCGGTATCGATTCCTTGAGGACAAACCAGTTTACAAACATCACAATGGTTACAGGTTGCAATTAGGCGCGTTGCAACCGTACCATCTCCGTCCAAAGTGCCAGGATGAATGGTGATTTCAACTTCTTCTTCAATGCGTTTAGGCGCTTTCCCATAAAATTTCATTAAATCACAATTGCGAAGGCAGGCATCACACTGGCATTTTATACAGCGTTGGGCTTCAGCAACGGCATCTTCTTTGCTGAAGGGAATGCCAAATCTCGAAGCAGTCGGTAGTGGACGAATATAGCGAGGATCCATTTTTAGTTTTGTTGGGTGTTTACTTTCAGGACTACGCATGATACTGGTTTTTAGATACCCTTCAATAACACCGGCCATTTCTAATCCGGAAGCCAAAGCTTCAATAGGATGTCCAACGGCACATAAAAAAACACCAGCACGGGTTGTCGCTCCAGGAACATCACCGAGACCAAATTGATTTCCGGTTTTACCTGTTGCAATCAAAATGGCGTCAGCGGAAATATCATTTAAATCCGTGATTTCAGTGTTGAAATGGATTTCGTACTGCTCATGTACAAACTGAGCTTCAAGATCCGAAATAAATTCTTCAGGAGGTAAAAGGTTCCACAGCTCGCCTCCGATGCGATTGGTTTTTTCATAAAGGGTTACTTCGTATTTTCGCGCTGTTAAGCGCAAAGCAGCGCCTAATCCCCCTAAGCCAGCTCCTATAATTGCGATGCGTTTACCTTTCGCCGGTAAATAATAACGGTTGGGGCGTGTATTAGTGGCATAGGTGACAGCAGCTTGCTCCAGTTTTTGTAATTCAATAAAAGTATCAACTTGTGTCCGGATACAAGCCTCTTGGCAAGGATGCGGACATATTTTTGCTACGATTTCAGGGAAACCAACGGTATTTTGATACAAACGGAAAGCGCTGTTAAAGCTTCCTCTTTGCAATTTCGTAATAAAATCGCGTACATCCAAACCAAAAGGACAAACCGCCGAGCAAAAAGGAGGTTCATCGCGCAAACAGTCTTTCAGAATTTCCTGGAATTCTCGCATGGTGATCTCCTTTCTTTAATTGAAAAGAGATGCTTCACCGAAGTATGGTGAAGCATCTCCTCCCCGTCGGTGGTTGATGTTAGAATGGGTTGAGTTTAGAAGAACTTTTCAGCACCGGTACCTAATGGAACAAAGTAATCTTCGGCACCGACTTTTACTGGATTGGCCTTGATATTTTCTAATTCTTCATAGAGATCCGAACCTAAGAAGTATTTAGGAGGCATGATTTTTCCACCCTTGGCTAATATCTCTAAGCCAGCTTTCACTTTCTCCGGAGTAGCGGGCAATTCATAAATGCGAACACCACAAGCATTATGAATTGCATTCAATACTGCTACGTGTCCGGAAGATTGGAAGGCCTCGGAAGCACCGGAGGAACCAAACGGACCTGCTTCATCGGGGCGCTCATAGTGGATAACCTCAATTTCATCGGGTATATCCATGATGTATGGTACACCGCTGGTCAAAGGATTGGTGTGCTTTTTGACATCATCATAGTTTTCGCTCAAAGCAAATCCGATTGCATGTGAAATTCCACCATAGGCCTGGCCGTTAACGGCATCGATATTACCAATCTTGCCTACATCATCCACCGCGGTGAAGCGTAAAACAGTGGTTTTACCAGTCGCTGTATCGACTTCTACTTCAGCCATATTAAGAATGTAGGTATAAGCAGGTGTAGGATCGCCGATCCCAGTATTGGGGTCTAAACGACATAATCCCGGAATAGAGGTATTGGAGAAGGTGCCTTCGTATTTGGTCGGGATTCCTTCGGCAACCATTTCCTCATAGGTGCGGTAAGACCCATCGGGTTTTCTCATGGCGTCCATGAGCTTTTCGCCGGCAATCTTAGTCGCATTTCCGCTCATGAAGTGAGTACGGCTTGCACCGGACATGCCACTGTCGGGAGTGATTTTTGTGTCGTTTTGAATTAAGCGAATTTGATCCGGTTTAACACCCAAGGGTTTCAGTGCTTCAAGGGTTAACATCAAAGAACCAACATCGCCACCCTGGCCAAGGTTCTGATAGGTGTCGTATTTATAGAACATTCCATTGGGAGCGATTTCAACGGCAACGGTTGCTTTGTCGGTTCCGCCTTCAGTAACGTTGAATCCACCCCAAGAAAGACCTACACCGCGTCGTTTTTCCGGAGTTGTTTTGGCTTTTGCTTCAGCAACAGCACGATCGTAATGCGGTTTCATGATTTCCATGATTTTTTCCATGGGGTATTGACGGAAAGGATAGCTGTTGATATTGGTTTCACCTTCGCGAGCAATGTTTCTCCATCGGAATTCAAAGGGATCGATACCGGCTTTTTCAGCCAATAAGTCCATCATGGCTTCACCCATGGTGTAAGCTTGTGGAGAACCGTAAGCGCGATAAGCAGTACCGTAATTGTGATTGGTATTGGCGATTCGGGATAAACCGGCAACGTTCGGGATGCTATAGGGGAAGAAGGCAAAGCGAGCGGGTTTAGTGATCAAATCATCACCACCCCAAGAGTAAGCACCATGGTCATATCCGAAATCGAATTCCGCAGCAGTAATTTTTCCATTGGCGTCGCAAGCCAAGCGAGCATTAGAATATGAGGGGCAACGTTTGCCACTGTAATGATGATGTTCTTCGTAGGTCATAGAAAGAGCAACTGGCATTTTGGTTACGACGGCAGCAGCTCCGGCCAATACCAAGTCTCCAGCATTGGTAGACCAACCAAAAGAACCACCGGTGGGGTTCATAATAACACGCATTTTGCTCTTGGGAACGCCTAAGGAATCTCCAATTCGACCCAAGGAAGAGTAAACACCCTGAGATTTGCATTGGAAGGTTAGATTATCATCTTCATCAAAATAAGCTTGAATGGTATCGCCCTCTACCGAAAGGTGGGGTTCGCGGGTGGAGTGGAATCCTCCCTCAACACTGAACACCGAAGAATCGATAACGTCGGCAACCTTATTGGCATCTTCCAAGCCAACCCCTTTTAAGGTGGGTTGAATACAGAAAATGTTGGGAGTGTCTTCGTGAATACGCATAGCATCGGGCATGACCGCCTCTAAATAGCTTAAGTATTCCGGTAACTGCTCAAATTCTACTTTTACTTTATTGGCAGCTGCTCGAGCATGATCTTTGGTGTCGGCAACAACAACCGCAACTGCGTCACCATAACGATAAATTCGATCTTCACATAAAACCTTACGGCTAGGAACCATAACCGTGGTTCGTTCGTGGAATTGACCCTCGGCCATTACATTGGTGCCGCCTGCTTCTTTGAGTTCTTTATGTGTAACGATTTTGACAACGCCGGGCATTTTTGATGCTTCTTCGGTATCAATTTTTAAGATTTTAGCATGATGAGCAACGCGAGGTTGCACCATGACTGCATGAAGAGATTCTGCCGGCATTTTAAGTTCTTGATCATCCCCATAATCGGCAGTTCCGGTGACTTTGGCTAATGCGTTGGGGCGAACTAAAGGTTTACCATAGTATTCATTATCCTTGGGTAACTGATAAGTGATATCTTCGAGGCTCGCTTCACCACGCAGTACTTTTGCTGCAGCCATGACGGCATCAACAATTTGCTTGTAACCGGTGCAACGACAAATGTTACGATGCTTTTGGAACCATTGACGGACTTCGTTTCGGGTAGGGTTGTTGTTTTTCTGTAATAATGCATAAGCCGCAACAATGAAACCAGGGGAACAGAATCCGCATTGAACCGCACCACAATTCATGAAAGCAACCTGTAAAGGATGCAGATGGGTGGGTGTGCCAATCCCTTCAATGGTGATGACCTTGCTGTATTCTTTCACAGCTTTAATTTTACGCACACAAGAACGGATGACTTCGCCGTCTAAAATCATGGAACAGGAACCGCAAACACCGGTTCCACATCCAATTTTGGTGCCGGTCAATCCCATTCGTCGCAAGACATCGGCCAAAGAATCTTGTTCTGGGTTGCAGATAAACATACGATTGACGCCATTGATGTTGAGCCACATTTTCCGTAACTTCATGTTTCTACCTCCAATTTTAAATTTAACGCTAAAGCTACCCTATCATTTTAATTCTATGAAATTTCAGATCAAGTTTCCACTTCAAAAATCGTGTCGGACTTTGCAGAAAATCGGGTTCTTTATTTTTGTTGGTCAAAAGCATTGAGATTATCTTCGATCACTAATCCCAAAAAGCGAGAGAGTTCCACTGCTTGCATTGAAGTAACAATGGCTCCGTTGAGTTCGGGTCCGGCAAGCCGTAGGCCCTCTAAACGACAGTTTCGAAGATCGATTCCTTTTAAAGAAGTATGCAGAAACTCGCATGAAGTGAAGCCACACTCCTCCAGGGTTACCTGCTTTAAGCGACAGTCGCTGAATGAGCTATTGGGGAAATCGCATTTTTCAAACCGGGCTGAATTGAAATCCCCCGAGGAAAAGCTGCAGTATTCCCCAGATACTTCCGAAAAAAACACGTGGCGCCACAAGACATCGCTAAAGTCACTGCCTAAAAATTTACATTGGCGAAACTCCACTCTTTCCAAACGGCATTCCAGCCAAGAGGCGTTGGAAAAATCACAAGATTCAAAAATCACATGTTGAAAAGAAGCCTTGCGTAATTTTGTCTTCTTGAAATCACATTTTTTAAAGTGACAAGATTGTACGTGAAGGGAGTAAAAAAGGGTTTTTGGCCAATTTTCTTGAATAAACAAGCCATCTTGAAGGGGCTCTTCATCACGATGACAGTGCTCCAAGGCCTCATCTAAAGGTAGGAGCATACTTAGTTCAGTGGGAAACAAGGGTTTTAACAAAGGCAAAAGCACCACTCCTTTTTATACGGCGTTTAATCCAGCTTTTCTGTGCATTACAGTTATTATACCATAAAAGGATCGAGAAGCGAAGGAAAGCAGAGATAACATCGAATCATGTTGATCAATACACTTCTGGATACTCTGTACAGAGCAGACGATAAGCAGGCTCGTCCTCTTCAATCACCGGAAAGCGCCCAATCGGTTGCAAAAATCGATTATCATTCTGATCATCATTGCATTGAGAGACTTCGCCAATGAGAACGGGTCCATGGCCTGCTTTTGCCCAAAAGGCATGGTACATGCGCGGGGGAAGTGTAATGCTTTCACCCGGAGAAAGTTCAAGAATCGTCCCTGCTTTTACCCAATAACGGCGACCATCCTGTTGAACCTCCACCAGTTCATCCGATAAACCATCGTCAGCATTCGCTTGATACAGTTGCATCATTAAGATGCCGCCATTCCGGTTAATAATGTCCTCTTTTTTATACCAATGAAAATGCATCGGACAAACCTGATTTTCTTCGCTGATCAGAATTTTCTCTGCATAGGGTTTGTCGTAGGCTGCGTGTCCACGCTTTCCATTGCGAAGAGTGATCAAGGTCAGGCCAAGACTGTCGAAACGACCCAGCCCATAATCGGTGATATCCCAACCCAACATACAAGTCCGTATTTCATCATAGTCCTTACCTTTCTCCAACCAAGCGTGGGGTTCAACCTGGGCAAAGGGAGGTAAAACAATGGAATAGGACCGGCACAATAGAATTGCTTTTTGAATGGAGCGATTGATTTCAGAACGTTTCATTTTTTATAACCTTTCCGGACACAAGATCCATCATTGTTTCTAAGAGCGGGTTCGTTGAGCGATGAACACGAGGGAGATTCTCTTTGCAATATTGGATTTCTTCAGCGTTCGGCATCGCGGGCATTGCACCAAAACGACTACAACAGAGGGCACCGGCAGCATTGGCGGAGTCTAAGACCTCGATTAGAAATTCAGCAGTAAGCAGTTTCCATTGAGCTTCATTTTTTAAAAAGCAATTTAAAGCGCAGCCAAAAAAGGCATCTCCGGCACCGGTTGTGTCGAGAACAGGAGTGTCATAGGTTGGACGATACAGAAGGAGGTCTTTGGTCGAAGCAAAACTGCCGTCGGAGCCAAAGGTGAGAAAAACCAGAGCAGGCCCAAGCCGATGAAGTTCCAAGAGGGCATTTAGAGGAGATATCGATGGGAACAGCCATAGCAGCTCCTCCAAGCTCAATTTCATGATGTCTGCCTGCGTAGCTCCCCAAAGTAAGCGCTGCCGAACTTCTGTTTCCGGCAAGTGTTGCCAAAGAAGAGGGCGATAATTGGGATCATAGGAAACCGGTATGCCAAGGGCTTTGACCCGGATAAGAGCCGCTTCGGTAGCTGCTTTTGCTGGGGCATGGGTCAGCGATAAAGAACCAAAATGAAACAAACGGCATGAAGATAACAGGAAGTCGGATAATTCTTCCGAGGCCAATTGTGTATCGGCGCCAGGGCTTCGGTAAAATTGAAAGGATCGCTCGCCTTGCTCGTTCAATTGGACAAAGGCTAAGGTGGTTGGTGTTTGGCAGCTTTGCACTAAACCGCAGCTGTCGATACCAAAGTGTTCTAAATTCGTCTTAAGATATTCTCCAAAGTAATCGGAACCAACTTTACCAATAAATCCCACCTTGTTTCCTAATCGGGAAGCCATGCTCAAAAGATTAACCGGGGCCCCTCCGGGATTTGCTTGGAAACAATAATTCGGTAACGGAGTGAAATCAATTAAATATTCGCCTAGAGCAACGATATCGTACATAGAAAACTCCCCCCCCTTGTGGGGTTTGATTCGTCTTTGAAGCAGAACTTTCCTTTTTGTAAATCTTTGTGGAGAAAGATAAAGAGAAAGTTCTCTTTTCTTAACATTATGACTTAAATCAATCAAGGTCACGAAAGTGAGGTAATTATCAGAATCATAAGCAAGGAGAACAAGGGAAATTTCGCGAATATAATAAAGGATTTATTCTTCAAAATTGGCTTTACCGTTCCATTTGAACAAGAAAGGAATCTCTATGAGCGATTACGGAAGATTATTTAAAGCGGTTCGGGGTGTTTTTCGCTGGTTTACGCCGCAGTATCGAATCCGACAAGACCATGAACTTCCTTCGCCGAGTGTGTTGCTGTGCCGTCACAACAATTTGATCGGGCCAAGAATCGTTATGACTTGGTTACCCAACTTTGTACGTACCTGGGTTTTCCATGTTTTTATGGACCGAGTAACCTGTTTTGGCCACTATGTTGGGTATACATTTACGCAGCGCTTTGGTTATTCAAAATGGAAAGCGAAACTGGCAGCGAACATACTGACTCCTTTTGTAGTACATGTATTGGAGTCGATGCGGGCAATTCCCGTTTTCAGAGATTCTGTACAATCCTTTAAGACCATCAAAGAGTCGATTCGAGCGCTGCTCGCCGGGGAAAGCGTATTGATTTTTCCGGATATCAACTATACTTCGACCGATAAAGAAGTTCGAAGTATTTATGAAGGTTTTCTATACCTAGAGCGCTATTATCATAATAAAACCGGTAAACATTTGCCGTTTGTTCCAATTTATCTAGATCATGAACACAAAGAGATCGTTCTTGGTGATGCCATTTGCTTTGCAGACGGAGTAGATTTTTACGAACAAAAAGAGAGTATACTGGATTTGATTACACATCGAATTAACGCTCCCACAGACTAAATGAATGCATAAACGAAATGAATGAATCGATAAAAACGCCGCCTCCTAACAAGGAAACGGCGTTTTTTTCTTATTGATTGAGTTTGCCCCAGTCTTTAAGATATTGTTCTTTGGTGAGAGGAGCTTTGAATTCAGAACGGATTTTTAAAGCGGTTTCAGCGTCATTTGCTAAGAGATCGACTACGGTCATCGCCATCATTTTGGCAGCAACAATGTACGATAACTGTGGATTTGCTACTTCATAATTGGAACTATGGGCAACTCCGCTGATACCGCCTACTGTGGCATGAACCGTTGGAACCAAATTGGAGACATCGTTGGCGTCGGTCGTAAAGCCATGTCCGGGGGCAATGTTTTCCTCGCCAACCAACTCAACAAAATTCTGATGAACTACGTTTTTAAGAGTTGGCTGTTCAAAGGCAAACATATAACCGGGAATGTCATAAATCTGCACTTCAGCGCCTAAGGCATCGGCACCGGCTTTGAGCGCGCGATTGACTTTGAAACTGGCATCTTCAATAGCAGGTAAATTGCGTCCACGAACAAATGTTTCAATACGCACATCTGCGGGTACAACATTGACTAAATTGCCGCCTTTGGTGATAATGGGATGAACACGGATTCCATCTTCATCTTTGAACGTGTCACGCACAGCATCAACCGCAACTAAACCGATTTTGGCAGCATTTAAGGCATTAATCCCCTGAGAAGGACTGGCTGCATGGGATTCTTGGCCTTTATAATGGATGATTTTCGCTACAAAACCCATTCCGCCGGAACCCCCGGCCGTAACCTTGTCTCCCCCAGTCGAATGTTGCATCACCATTGCATCAACATCATCAAAGTGACCCAGCCGAATGAATTCTTGTTTTCCGCCTAAAAAGGCGATTTTTCCATCTTTGATCAATTGGTTTCGGAACTCTAACTCCACAGGTTCTTCGGAGGGAACGGCCATGAACGCAACGTCTCCTGCGAGTTCTTTCATGACGCCAGAGCGAACCAAGCCAATAGCAGCACCTAAAAGAGAAGCGGTTTGCACATGATGTCCACAGGAGTGCGCCGCTCCTGTTGTGGGATCTGCACAACGATGCCCCGGAGCAACAACAGCATCCAATTCACCCATGAGGGCGACTTTTGCTTTTCGTTCTTTTCCTTTTGCAGTAGCTATGACGCCGGTGATTGCGACTTCGCTTTGATACGTTAATCCTAAATCCTCAAAAACCTTTTTTACTTTGGCGGCGGTCTTAAATTCTTTATAACCCAATTCGGGTTCGGCAAAAATAGACTCCCCTAGGCCAATGATCTGTTCTGCGTTTTGGTCAATGGTAGCACATACTTTTTCTTTTAATTGTTTGATATCCATCGCAAAGCATCCTTTCAATTTGTTTTTGTACTCGTAATGATAGTATAGCATGAATCTAGTTCTTTGCCAATAAAAAGACTCCCAAACGTTGTTCGTTTGAGAGTCTTTTGTACTGAATTTTTAATGTTGTATATACGCCGAGTACCCTTCCGCAGAAATCTCATACGTTTCAGAACTTCCAACCAAATAGGCTTTTAATTCAAAAACTCGATCTTTCAAGGCTGCATAGGTTTCAGTGATCAGCAGTTGCTCAAAAACTAAGGTTTCCTGGGGAGCTAAAACGGATTGTGTCAGTGCCATGGTAAACGATTTGTCGGCAGACCAGGTATAAAGAATCTCTCCGTCACGATCTAACAGCTTAAAATCAAATTTTTTACCACTGGTATGCTGTAAAACAATTTCCTGTTCGGTGTTGTTCTGAAGGATCAAGCGCATGACTAAGCCATCTGCGTCTTCCTTCATCTCTGCATGAATCTGAAAGTCTTGCTGTAAGCTCTGCAAAAGGTTGATTAATCTGGAGATCATGGTGACTCCTTCCCCTCTGGTAGCAGCTGCTTTTGGGAACAAAAAGTTGTCACCACGACCCTTTACCAAGTTCAGTAATTGGGCTTTCATGATATCGTTTGTGTAAGTCTCATCGATTTCTGCATGGTCGGCAAAGGGAGCTGGCATCATCATAATCAAGGCATACTGTCCACCGGTTCGAAAATCAAGGGCTTTGATGATAAGATGCACCAGTTCTTCACGACTCAATGCCTCTTCCGGATTAAATGGGCCTGCTGGCTCAATGATTCCGGAAATGACTAAATCGTATAATTGCGAAGCACCCGGTGTTTCATTGTCGACATCTTCGAAAAACTCATGGATATCGATTGCCGCAAAGTAATTGATATTGATGTCCAACGCTTCATGCAGTGCTCGTGCGAACTCCATTCGTGTCAGAGCCAAGTCTCCTTGAAAGGTTGCATCCGTGGCAAAAATGGCTGGGTATCCGAAAAGAGCGGCATCTTGTTCATACCATTGGCCGACAAGATCTCTGTAATAGGGTTTAGGCATGGCTTTGGTAATCGTTCCTCCCACCTCAGCCATTGCACTGAAAGGCAACATGCTAAGTAATAAACTTAAAATGAGAAGAGGGATGAAGGTTTTCTTTTTCATAATTTTTGAAGCTCCTTTATAGGTTGTTGTATCCCTATAGACGGAGCTTCGTTGATTTAAGTTCCCTATTCTATTCTAATGCAGCGCGAGCTCGTTTGAGGTCAGCAATGATTGATAAATGCTGTGGACAGGCGATTTCGCAGGCACCACATTCCACACAGTGACTGGCATCGGCATTTTTCTCGATTAGCTCTTTATAGAGGCGACGTGCTTTCTGCACGGAGCCGGGGGTAGCAGAAGCATGTAGGTTCCAAGCGGCAAAGACCCCGGGAATATCAACTCCGGAAGGGCAAGGCATACAGTAACGGCAAGCGGTACAACCGATGTTGATTCGAGAATGCCAGTAATCGGAAACTTCTTGTAATAGTTGCTTCTCTTCTGCGGTCATGCAGCCGATTTTCATGTCTTCTTGGGAGCAGATTCTCAGGTTATCGGTCACATGCTCCATGAGACTCATACCAGATAAAACGGTAGAAACTTCTTTGCGATCGGCCAAGAAGCGTAAGGCCCATTCCACGGGAGTCCGTTGCACAGGGGCTTTATCCAACATGGCACGAATATCTTCGGGTAAGTTGGCTAATCTTCCCCCTTGCAAAGGTTCCATAATAATGACGCCTAATCCCTTAGCAGCGGCAGCTTCTAATCCTTTTAAACCGGCTTGGTGTTTGGTGTCCAAGTAGTTGAGTTGTATTTGGCAGAAGTCCCAGTCGTAGCTGTTGAGGATTTCTTCGAAAACCTCATAATCATCGTGGAAGCTGAAGCCATAATATTTGATTTTCCCGGCTTTTTTAGCAGCTTCAGCACGTTCCCAGAGTTTATTGTCTTTGACGACTTTCCACAGATCTTTATCTAACGTGTGTTGTAAATAAAAATCGATATGATCTACTTGCAATTTGTTGAGCTGTTCATCCAATAATTCATCCCAATGATCGGCCGACTTGACTAAATAGGTTGGGTTTTTGGTAGCTAACATGACTTTTTCACGATACCCATCTTTTAGAGCTTTGCCGGTGACGAATTCCGATTGCCCTCCATGATATCCATGGGCGGTATCCACATAGTTGACCCCTTGATCAATGGCGTGGCGAATCATTCGAATGGCTTCCGGTTCGTTGATTTGTTTGTTATCTCCGTTTAAAATGGGCAGACGCATCGTGCCGAAACCAAGCAAGGAGGGTTTGAAGTCGATTTTTCCGAAATGACGGTATTGCATTAAGAGTCACTTCCTTTCTTTGATTACTATGTATATTCGCCAAAAGCAGAAAAATAACCTTCGTACACAAAAAAGTGCTCGCCTTTTGTAAGAGCGAGCACTTCAATTAATTGGTATATTTATTATAGCACAGATAAAATTTTAAGACAAGACTTTCTCTTGCGCCAATCTGGTGTATAATATAAGGTGCAGTTTCTATAGTGTGAAAAATTCTTAAAAAGTTACCAATAAAGCACCGGGAGCGGCATAGGTTCCAATGACCGGACCAATTTGTGAGAAGATAATCTCAATGGGGTTCAGCTCTTCTCGGACCATTTGTAAAAAGGCTTGCATCCGTTCTTCGCTATCCCCATGCGCAATACCAATGCGCAAAGGTCGGGTGCTTCCGTATTTTTCTTTCATTGCGTTGACCATGTAGCGAAGGGCACGACTTTCGCTGCGGGCTTTCTCAATCACTTTGACATAGCCGTCGTAATCCACATGGACAATGGGTTTAATGGAAAGCATATTGGCAGCGATGTAGGACAAACGAGAGACTCGGCCCCCTTTGACAGCATATTCTAAAGTTTCTAAGGCCACCATGACCTTCAATTGTTGACGTGCGTTTTGAAGTTCCAGCAAAATTTCGGGTACACCAAAACCTTTTTTAATTAGTTCGGCTGCTTGCATCACAAGTAAAGAGATACCAAGCGAGCCCGATAACGTGTCATAAAGGGTGACCCGGTCCTCAAAACCCTCAGAAGCGAGTCGGAAGGCTTGAAAAGTACCGGAAAGCGAGGAAGAAATCGTCATACAAAGGACATGGTCATAATGCTCCAGACTCTCGCGAATTAGCTTTTCACAAACTCCAACCGAGGGTTGAGCGGTCTTGGGTAATTCGGTGTGAGTTCTGCACCAACGATAAAATTCGTCGATGCTGAGATCAACGCCATCTTGATAACTTTCTTTGCCTAATTGAACGAACAGCGGCGCTACCCCGATATCCCATTTTTGAATAAACTCTTGGGGCATGTCGCAAGTGCTGTCGACTAAGATACGGATCTTCATGAAGAACCCCCTCCTTCTTACCTATGTACTTTCATTATAAACAATTTATCAGTTTTTGCAAAGTGAATTTTACGAATGATGTTGAAAGGGTTGAATCCATGCGTCGACTATTATTGACCATTTTGTTTCCAGCTAGTGTGAGTCCCCATTTAGGGCAGGCTTTGACCATCGCCCAAGCTCAAAAAACATTCACCGAGAATAACGGTCCCGAAGGATTACGCTACTCGGTTACCTTTGCCGCGCCCGAGGAATTGGAACCGTACCGTTTACTTTGGGCTATGGTGCGAAACTGGAAAGGCAGTCAACATCTTCTCGATGGAGTCGAGATTCCCTTTGATTCCGTTCAAGAAACGCTGGACTGTTTTAGTGAGGGACAACGTTTGGGAAATAAAGATTGGTGCTTTGGTGACACGGCAGGTTCGGTCGGCTTTGCTCCTCTCTTTCCGTGTCGATTCATCCCCATTTCTGAGGCCAATCATTTGGGTTGGTTTCAGTATGGCAGCATGAATCGGGAGAAAGTCTTTATTGTTGATAAAATCAAACTAAGACAGAGAATTAATTATTATCTTGAAAAAAGCAATGCGCGCTTTTGCCCACTCCTCGATGGTGCGGCCATCGATGAAATCGTGCGTCAACTTCCCAGCCGGATCGATCCTCAAAAGGACGATGAATGGACCTACAAACAAGGATGGGTCAAGGGGCGTTTTCAAGTAATCGGTGTGGAAAAAAAACAATCCGGAACGCGGAGTCTGCCTTCTGCGAAGCCTGAAAAAAAGGAAACATCGGATAAAACAGTGAAGATTGAAATCAATCAAACTGCCGAGCGAGATATTCCCTTGGTGCGCTATCATCAAATCGGCGGGCTGGACTCGGTAATCTCACAAGTGAGAGAAAGTGTGGAATTACCGATGAAAATGCCGCATTTATTTACACACATGGGAATAACCCCCCATCGAGGAATTTTACTCTATGGACCTCCCGGTACCGGCAAAACCCTGATTGCGAAAGCATTAGCGAATGAATGCCAAGCACATTTTATTTTTGTCAACGGGCCAGAATTGATTTCTAAATGGCATGGTGAAACCGAATCAAATTTAAGGAAGATCTTTGAAGAAGCGAAGGCAAAAGCACCATCGGTCATCCTGTTTGATGAGGTGGATGCACTAACTCCGAATCGAGATCAAGTGACCTTGAATTATGAAGCCGTAGCCGTTTCTCAGTTGCTTTCTCTCATGGATGGCTTGGTGGAACGCGGTAATGTGGTCGTGATTGGAACCACGAATCGCCCCCAAAGCGTAGATGCTGCACTAAAACGGCCGGGCAGATTGGATCTACATTTAGAGGTTGGATATCCCGATTTAGCGGGTAGACGAGATATTTTGCGCATTCATACAGCAGCAATGCCTTTGGCAGACGATGTGGATTTGCTTCGCTTAGCGGAATTGACCCCAGATTCCAGCGGGGCTGACTTGGCCTCACTCTGTCGTGAAGCGGGCTTACTGTGCATTCGAGAAAAAATAACGATTTCAATGACCGAGGGCGTCCCCGATATAACCCCTGAGGAAATCTCGGAGTTGACAGTACGACAAGAGCATTTTTTACAAGCTTTGAACAATCGCAAGGAGTAATGAACTTGTAAAACGAACGAATTTTTGCTATACTGAAACACGTATATCAAATTACAAAGATGGGGAGTCTTAATTTTATGCTGACATGGAAGAAGCCGAGTCTCTCTGACAAAGCCTTATTCGAATCGTTTTTATGTTTTGACGAACGCGAAAGCTATGAAACCTCTTTTGCGACCCAATACATCTGGAGAAATTATACCGATTTAGAATTCTTAGTACATGACAATATGTTGATCATGCATAACCATAAAAATGGGCGGGGAACCTATTATCAAATTCCTTGTGGCTATAAAAAGGAAAACATACCACAAATCATCGATTTTCTACAAAAAACGCGACCGACCGATTATTTATTTGGAGAAGTCGATGAATATTTTGCCCTTGAAGTTCAAGAAACAATGGGGGATCAGGTTGAGTTGTTGACCGATCGAGCCGATGATGAATATATCTATTCGGTTCAAGAACTAATTCAGCTCAGTGGCAGACGTTTTCACAGCAAGCGAAATCACTGGAACGCGTTTCAACGTTTATACCAATTCCGAACACAGTCGATCGATACACCGGAAGTTCGCGATGAGTGTTTGGCATTATTGCGTGACTGGTTCTGCAACAAAGGTCTTTGTGACGAAGAGCTAGAAGCAGAGCAAGCCGCTATTGGTGAAACCTTAAACAACTTGAAAGCGCTACGATTGGAAAGTATGGCATTATATGTTGATGACAAAGTAGTGGGTTTTACAATTGGGGAACGCTTGACCCCTAAAGTAGCGATCATTCATTTTGAAAAAGCAGACGCATCAATTCGAGGGGCCTATAATTATTTAAACCAACATTTCTTAGAGACACATTTTTCCGATGTTGATTTTGTAAATCGGCAGGAGGACGCTGGAGACTTGGGGTTACGCAAAGCGAAGACCGATTATAACCCAATACGCATGTTGAAAAAATACTATATCCGCCGCAAACAATAGAACGGAGGAATACCCATGATGGGAGAAGGACCGGTTTACCTACGCTCGCTGGCTACAAAAGATTTTCCAGCGATTTCAACCTGGTTACAGGATGTAGAGTTCCTTTCAACCTATGATTATGTACCACCCAAACCCATGTCCTTATTGGATGTTGTCTCTCTTTGGATGCGCTATTTAAGTAGCGAAGAAGTCGTTGTTTTTGCGCTTTGTGAAAAGGAATCCAATAAACTCATTGGCTGGCTCGGGTTTGATGAATGGGATAAAGAGAATGGTGTTGCGACTTTATTTATTGGTATTGGCGATCGCAACATGCGAGGCAAGGGTTATGGCAAAGCAGCGGTATTAGAGTTGCTTCGATACGGATTTTCAGAGATGCAATTACACAAAATACAGCTTATGGTTTTGCCATTCAATAAAGCTGGCGTCGCTCTTTATGAAAAAGTAGGTTTTCTACGAGAAGGCCTTTTGCGACAAATGGTTCTTCGGGACGGGCAACGTCATGATTTATTCAGTTATGGGCTACTCCGAGAGGAATGGCTTGCGCGTCAAAACCACTGAGTACATATAAAAAAACAGCTTGGAGCAGTTGCTTCAAGCTGTTTTTGATAAAAAATTTATTTGGCTTCTTCTTTGACACTCCATACCTTCCAGACATTACCAACCAAGTCGGGGCTGGGGCTTAAAACGGTTTTTCCAGGTTTCCAGCCGGAAGGAGTTGCCTTGGTGCCCTTGGATTCGCGAACCAATTGATACGCTTGAACTTGACGTACTGTTTCAGAAACATTGCGTCCAACAGGCGGGGTTAAGACTTCATAGCCTTGGATAATGCCATCGGGATCAATAATAAAACGGCCGCGATTTTCTACACCGGCATCGGAATCATAGACATTGTAGAGGGTACCGACTTTGCCGCCGGCATCGGACAGCATGGGGAACGGAATTCCGCCTTCGACCATTTTGGAAAGCTCGTTATCGTTCCACATTTTGTGGACATAGACACTGTCGACGCTACAAGATAGAACTTCTACACCCAATTCTTGGAATTTTGGATAATTGTCTGCAACTGCAGACACTTCAGTTGCTCAGACAAAAGTGAAATCACCGGGGTAAAAGCATAAAACAACCCATTTACCCTTGAATTCTGATAAACGGAAATTTTTGAATCCGCCTTTAAAATAAGCTGCTAATTCAAAATCTGGGGCGGGAGCACCAACTTTGATCATGGGAACAACCTCCTTTGTTTTGGTAACCTCTTCAACTTGAGTCACTTCAGATACGGGTATCGAAGATTTTGGCCGAACACAACCAGGTTTGAAATCAGTCGGCATAGAAAAACCACCTCCTAAATTCTTGTAATGTTATACTTCTCTAACATTATGTAAGAATCCTTCTCAATTAAAATAAATTGAGAAGGATTCTTATTAATCTGAAATTTTAAACAGATGGTTGTCTACAGAGAATTGTCGAGTGCTGTATAACACCAGTACTTCATCGATTTGTTGTTCCAGAAGATATTCATCGACGCTACGATTATAATAGCGTAGATCAAGAAGATGAACTTCTGCATAATGATAGGCCAAAAAGGGAGCCAAGACGTGGGAAAAAGAATCCTTGATGACCAGAAGTCGTTTCCCTTGTGGAAGCTCTTGGTTGCGCATGAGGGTCAAGGCGTGATTACCATCTAAGTAGTAGGTGTATTTATCTTTTTCGAGCAATCGTTCCGGGAAAAAGAAAGAATTTCCTTCGTGATTACTGTCCGGTATGAGTACTTCAAAGGAAGGATTCGTAGTTGGGTCAACAAGTTGCCAGCGTTCGATTTGATCGGCTTGAGCGTATCCACCCCCTGCTTTGGCGTCGAGCGTTCCGTAAAACTCGTCATTGACGACCTCGCGTTGAAAAGAGTTTTCGGAGTAGGGTTCGTAACCTAAGAAAGGCATAAGGGTCTGGTAAAATCGAAACGCACCTAGAGCGGTCCAGTGATGATCAGTATTAAAATAGAGGGCTTCTTCAGCATTCTCATAGAGACCTTGCCAAATCTCACTCCCGTAGTAGCTTGAAGACCCTGCTGCTCCTTGAATCAATGTTTGAACATAGGCTGCTTGGTCTACAGGAGAAGCGAAACTGGGTAGCTTATGCTTCTGAATCTCGGTTGCAGTTGGAATCCAGGCGATGTGTACCGGTAAAGAGATTCGTTCCGCAAATTCGGCGATAAAGGAAAGGTTTTTTTGACTTTTAGAAAGATCGGGCTGATCAAAACGTTCGATTAAGCTATGATCTTTGGCGAAGTAGACCCCATTGTTTTCCTTTTTTTGGAGATAGCGTTCTGTATCGGATTTAACCGAAACCCAAAATTCTCGCAATGGAAATTGATCGGTCAAAAAGGTTTCGAAATCACCTGTAAATTCACCACTGATCAAGGACTCCCAACTGAACACAGGCATTTTTGCCAAAAAACGATTCTCCGAAGCTGAAAATTCTTGATACGGCCATACGAGGTTGAGCAGCGATCCGCCAAGAAAGAAGGCTACAAATAAGAAGGTTGCCGCTTTTGACAAAGCTGAAGTCGATGAAGTTTGCAAGACGATACCCTCCTAAAAGCGGAAATATAAAAAGGGGTTGTAGGTTGAATCAACCAAATAGGCAGTGCTGTAGAAAAAAGCTAAAGTTAAAACAAGAGCCGTTGCCGGTGTTAACCACTTGGGATTTTCTAGTTTAAGGCGTTGGTGCATCTTGGCAAAAATCGGTGTTGAAGCCAACGCACATAAAAGAAAGAGAGGGAGGTAGGCTGTGAGCAGGAAAACACCTTCACCGGAGACAACAGGAATTTGTCCTAAACCGAACAGTCTGCCAAAATAAACAGAAATGGCCGAAACATCTTCAATTGCAAAAATCACCCAGCCCATAACGGCAAAAAAGAAGGTAATAGCAACGGAAAGCAGGGCAGGTAAGCGTTGCAGGAGTTTGCTCAAGAAATATTTTTCCGCGATGAGCAAAACAAAATAGTAGAGTCCCCATAGGACATAATTCCAACTGGCTCCGTGCCAAAGACCGGTTAAAGACCAAATTGCAAAAATATTAAAGATATGACGAGCAGGGTGCACCCGGTTCCCCCCCAAAGGTATATAAACATATTCACGGAACCACGTACCTAGGGAGATATGCCAGCGCCGCCAGAATTCTGTAACTGAACGGCTTATATAGGGAAAGTTAAAGTTTTCGGGGAATTCAAAACCTAACATTTTCCCTAATCCAATGGCCATATCGGAATAACCGGAAAAGTCAAAATAGATTTGAAAGGTAAATGCCAAAATCCCAATCCAGGAGGCTAATACCGATTGCTCTGAAGCAGGTAAACCTTTGACTTTATCCCACAGCAGGCCAATATTGTTAGCCAGTAGGACTTTTTTTACCAATCCAACCGTAAAGCGCTCTACCCCTTGTGCAAAGAGATTGAGTGTTTCTACGCGATGATTCAAGGCTTCGGCAATATCTTTGTATCGCACAATGGGTCCGGCAATCAGTTGCGGGAAGAGTGCTACATAGGCGCCAAACGATAAAATATTGCGTTGGATCGGCGCTTCTTTGCGATACACATCGATACTATAGGACATAGTTTGGAACGTATAAAAAGAGACCCCGATTGGTAAAGGGATGTTCAATAAAGGTAGATTCCAATGCAGTAACGTATTCGTATTCATGATCACGAAATCGGCATATTTGAAGAAACCTAAGATTGCTAAGTTGCCGACCACAGCCAAGGCAACTACGGCCTGCTGCTTTTTTTGATTGCCCTCAAAACGGCCTAATAATAATCCGTTACAATAATCAAAAACAGTGGAGACTAACATAATTACGATATAAAGAGGTTCTCCCCAGGCATAAAAAAACAAGCTCGAAAAAAACAGGAACCCATTACGCAAGGAGCGAGGTAACAGGTAGTAGATCGTTAAAACCACAGGCAAAAAGCAAAATAAGAATAGTAAACTGGAAAAGACCATCTCGCTTTTCACCTCGCTTGCAGATTCAAATGGAATGTGTTCTAATCGGGCTGATATACCTGTTCAATATGAGCTGTTATATCCTCGATATACGGATTTTCTGTGATCACAAAGAGCATGTCTCTGTTACTTTTGAAGAAGATCGCATTACCGATTTTCTCGCCTTCTTTGGGAAGATAATCATCGAAACTCTTCTTTTGAGAAGCGAATCGGGCTTCCACCTTTTTTTGAATGTCTTCTACGTCCTCGAGGCTTTTTGCGCGCAACAAAACGATTTCATCACTGATAATTGCCTCGGCACATACATAGACGGCGAAAGATTCTAATTGTTCCGCATCGAGATCATAAAATTTAGGCAATCGATTTTCGCTAATGATGAGCATTTCAGGGAATTTACCGAGTTCGAGGATTTCTTCTGCTAAAACAGCTAAATCTGGTTCAACAAAGCTTTCCTCGGGTTCACTGGGAGTCGGAGAGCTGGGTTGACAGCCGCTCACGCTCATGATGAGCAGCAAGAAAAGGCATAAAAGTAAAATTCGATTCTTCATTCTAGTTGCCACCCTTCCCTTTTATACTCCTATGTACTCCTCTAGAATCCAATATGAACTCCGTAGATTAGGAATACTCTACCGCATATTGTAATTGAGCTAACCAAGCTCCGTAATGACGATAAAAAAGATGTAAACCATCGCTACTCATGTCGGGATTCAAGCTACCGTCTTCCAGACAAAACGGTTCACAGATATTGACAAACAGGAGATCTTCCTGCTCGCAAAAGGCCTCGAGTGCTTGATTGAACTGAGAAATCGTCTCGTTGGTGATGCGGGGATGATCGTATACATGCGTGACAGGCAAGATGGATTGAATTACGAGCAGTGTGTCCGGAAAACGTTCTCGTAAAGCTGTAATGAGCTCATCATAGAGGGATATATAGGTTTCGGTATCCATATAATAGTAGGTCATATCGTTGATGCCCAATAGTATAAATAAGGTTTCAATGCTTTCCGTCTGCCAATCCTCCAAGTTGTTTTTGGCCTTGGTCAAGGTCAATCCGAGATTTGCCATGATGGGAATAGAGTCAAAACCTTCCAGCAGGGTGAGACCTTGCGTGATAGAATCCCCAATGAATGCTGTCGTCTGAAAGAAAGGGTCTTCGCTGATGATCTTGGTGTCGACTTCGAGAAAATCAAGGGCGGTTCGTTCGGGTTTTTGCTTTAAAGAGAGGGCAGGACGCGCCGGGAGATTTGATGAAAAGTCCTTTTTTTGTAAGGAGGATGCTTTCGCTTCGGCGATGAAGCTAAAGCAGGAAAGAAACAAGCAAAAACTTAAAAAAGCCCATAGTTTTTTTTGCATTTGTTGAGACATCCTTTCATCATAACCCGGTTTTGCCCAAATACAATTTTCAAAGCCAAGTATACCACAGAATAATCAATTATGGAAAGTCCAACAAAGGTAAAGTTAAGAAAAAAATAATTTGCCTTGACAGAGTTCGTTTTTTTGGATATATTATAGCTTGTCCAAAAGATAAGCCAGTGTGGCGCAATGGCAGCGCAACTGATTTGTAATCAGTAGGTTGTAGGTTCGAATCCTATCACTGGCTCCAAATCATGCGGAAGTAGTTCAACGGTAGAGCGTCAGCTTCCCAAGCTGAATGTTGCGGGTTCGAATCCCGTCTTCCGCTCCAAAGGAACCCTTGACAGAGTCATCAACACGGTATGAAAGTATCGGTTGACAGACTCTGTTTTTGTTTATGGTGTCAAACTACCAGATAAGGGACTTGTAAATAACATTATACACAATATATAGTTAATTATAGAGGGCAGAGGACCTTTTTTGGGCCGTAATCGTGATAAAAATCAATAAAACGCAAATATTACAGAAATATGACGCTGTTGTAATGAAATTTTCAATTTTGTAAAAGGCTGATTCGAAGCGCCATGTTGTGTTAAATACAAAAAACGACAAAATAAAGCGTACCGATGGATTTTGTAGGCAAAATCAAATCTCGCGATTTAATGGCATAAACCAATAAAATTTGTAACAACACTAACGAAAATATTGGGTAAAAGTTCGGTTTTTTAGAGAAAATCTTCAAATCGATGCTTTTTAACAAGCTTATATCAAGCAAATTTTATCGGGTCTACAGGGCGGAGCAACAACAATAAAATACTTGATTTTTTATTACAATCAGGTTACAATCAGTGCATAGTTCAAAACTCGTCGCAGGGTTAAGCGAATTCTTTGCCAAAGGAGGTCTTTCCTTTTGATCTATAACTTCCTGAAAGAGGGATTCAGGCAATTAAGAAGATCTTTTGATCATCTTTTATCGCCGGAATTAGCCATTATGGAAAGAAAACTCGAAAAGAAAAGAATTGCAACCCCGGTTTGGAATCAGCAAAAATTAGCATGGCAAAAAATGCGCTATTCCTACTATGCAAGACAAAGCAGAGTCACAAAAACCGTCGTTGCTGTATTATTAACATCTGTTCTTATGGTCGGTGCCGCCTTCCCCAGAATGGTTTATCAGGTTATGGTAAATGATCAATGTATTGGCACCGTGCGTTCCACTGAAACCGTTCAAAAAATTGTGGATGCCTACTTAGCTGAAAAGGGAGAAAATCTCCCTTATGCTTTAGTTGTCGATCCTGCCGTCAGTTACTTTCCGGTTCGACAAACCGAAAGCTTGACCAGCGTTCAGCAATTGCAAACAGATTTACTCCATGCGGTAACCGTAAAAGCACAGGCATCTGTCATTCATATTGCCGACAAAGCAACGGTGGCGCTTGCGGGATCTGCTGAAGTGAACCAAGTCTTAGATAACGTTAAGTTGTTTTATACAGGGAACCAACCGGGATTAGAAACATTACAAGCACAATTTTCAGAAGAGCTGGTCGTTCGCCGTGAAGTTGTTGACTTAGAGGAAATCAAAACAATTGATGAAGCGACGGCGATTATGGTTTCCGGTTCGGAACGTAGAGAAGTTGTCACGATTGAAGCCGGAGATACGCTGTGGGACATCGCCATGTCACAGTCCATCAGTTTGGATGAGCTTTTGGAGAAGAACCCCAATGCGTCTAGCTTGCAACCAGGAGATCAATTGGTTATTACCCAAGCCGAGCCCTTGGTGGGAGTCGTAACCAATGAAACAACTCGCGAGGAAATTGTGATTCCTTATGAAACTGAAACTCGTTATTCAGATACGATGTATGTTACAGAAGTTGAAGAATTGGTAGCTGGTCAAAACGGCTTCAAAATTGAAGAATTCGCAATCACTCGTCAGAACGGCGAGGAAGTCAGCAGAGCCTCTTTAGGGATCTCGCTTATACAAGAGCCGGTCACACGTGTAATCCTAAAAGGAACTCAACTTCCTTATGGAGTGGGAACCGGAACCTTTATCTGGCCAATGTACGGCAATGTAACTGCCTGGTGGGGATGGTATGAATATGGATATCATCGTGGTATTGATATTGCTTCCGGATACGGACGTGGGACGGTTATGGCAGCAGACTCCGGTGTTGTAGTTGGGATTGGCTATGATTACTTTGGACTCGGAAACTACATTACAATTGATCATAACAACGGATATGTAACAAAGTATGCCCATTTGAGCTCCTTCTTGGTTTCGTACGGACAAGCAGTGCGTCAAGGGGATGCAATTGGTATCGAAGGGAACACGGGCTATAGTTTTGGAAACCATTTGCATTTTGAAGTTCATGTCAATGGCACACGTGTAAATCCGTATTATTATCTACCGTAGCACATTAATTAGATCCGGCAATTCCGTTTCGGAGTTGCCGGATTTTTATCGTACCTCTTCAATCTCGCAAGAAGAAGGGAAGAAGTCTGTCCATCTCGAAATATAACCTTTGCAGTTCAAGGAGGTGTAGCCGTTATGGCCGAACGGATCCTGGTCGTGGAAGATGAAAAACCCATTGCCGAAATTATCAAATATAATTTAGAAAAAGATGGATACCAGGTTGAAATCGCTTTCGATGGCGAAGAAGCTCTAAGTATGGCTTCTGTTTTTCAACCGGAATTGATTTTGCTAGACATTATGTTACCAAAGTTAGATGGAGTAAGCGTGTGCAAACAGTTGAGAAAAGACCTTACCATTCCAATCATTATGTTGACTGCCAAAGACAATGAATTGGACTTGATCAATGGTCTCAACGCCGGTGCCGATGATTACATCACAAAACCGTTTAGCGTACGTGAGCTAACGGCCCGTATCAAAGCCTTTTTGCGTCGTAGCAAAGGCTTCGGTATGCCGAACACCATTTCAACCGAAGACAACTCAACAAACTGCTTGGAATTTCATGAATTGGTGATTGATTTTGATTTGGTAGAAGCACGCCGCGGAGGAAAGAGATTAGACTTGACACTTCGCGAATTTGAATTGCTTAAATTTTTAGCTCAAAATAGCGGACGAGTCTTCTCTCGAGATGAATTGCTTCAAAAAGTCTGGGGATTTGAATTCTTTGGCGATGGTCGCACCGTAGATGTTACGGTACGACGCTTGCGTGAAAAGGTGGAGATTGATCCGTCTTCTCCCCAATACATCGAAACACGCCGTGGGGTAGGCTACTTATTTAACCCGAAAGGATAACTCAGACCGAGGTGAAGGGGCGTCGATCCATGCGTTGGTTTAAATCGATTCGAAGCCGCATGATTGTCATTATGTTGTTCTTAATGATGGCAGCGATGTTGTTTATTGGGCTGTACCTTTGGGTAAGCCTGGAAACATTTTATAACGAAACACATACCCGGACCATGGAGCAGGCGACGTTTCCTCTGCAATTTTCGGCCCGGGAATTTTTGCTGCGCGATCAGACCCTAAAGGAGTTAGATCAACAAATTTTGGAGTTACAGCAACAAGAAGACAAAGATGAAACAACGTTGTTGAATCTGCAAAAGCAACGAGACGATTTAGCAGCAGCGATGATCGATTTACAAGAAAACCTTAGCATCTTAGTGCGGGCCTCTGCCCCACTGGAACGCGACAATCAAGGTGACAGCTTTCAACTGGCCGTATTGGACTCGGCACTGAAGCCGGTAGCGAAGACCGTGGGCATCAATGTTTTAGAATTTGTCGATTATTCGCTTTTGAATCAAACCCTTTTGTTTGGACAATCAAAAGAGACGCGGATGCAATATGTAAAACCCGATGGTGCGACTCAGGATATGAAGGTACTAACGTTCCCCGTCAAGGAGGGCGAGCGTGTCTTAGGGATGATTTATGTGGAAAGCGGCATTAGCAGCATTGCAACCAACTTAGGTCATGTGCGGTCCTTGGTCGTAGCAGCCACTTTTGGCTCGATGCTTATTATTGCCTTGGTTGCTTCTGGGCTAGCCGGTACCATTACCGGACCGGTTCGAGTCTTAAATGCTCGTGCCAAAGAGATGGCAGCCGGAGATTTCAACAGCCAAATCAACATTCAATCGGAAGACGAAGTTGGTGAATTGGGGAAAACCTTCAATAGCTTAACCCTTCGCTTACGCGATACCTTAGAAGAGATTGCCGATGAAAAAAGCAAAATGGAAGCAATGCTGAACTTCATGACAGAAGGAGTTATTGCTATTGATTCGGCGGGACAGATCATTCATATGAACCCTGCAGCCGGAAATATGTTTCACATTCGAGTACAAACCGCCGATCAACTTTTAGACGATTTATTGCCCCCCGACACCTACGACTTTGCTTGGAGACAAGCCTTGTCCCTGAACGAAACCGTAACCAAAGAGGTCAAAGTGCAGCAATTAGAGGGGGCGGAATTAGTTCTGCGTTCGCATGCGGCACCGTTTTCGACTCGGAGCAATGAGTGCTCCGGGGTTGTTATCGTATTATTGGATATGACCGAGGAAAATAAATTGGAAGAGATGCGCAGAGATTTCGTAGCCAATGTTTCCCACGAATTGCGCACACCATTAACGACCGTACGAACCTATGTCGAAACCCTCATGGACGGAGCTTTGAGTGAACCGGAGTTGGCGCAGCGGTTTTTGGGAGTGGTCATCAACGAAACCGACCGGATGACCCGTTTGGTTAATGATTTGCTTTACCTGACCAAGCTCGACAGTATTTCTAAAAGAGAACCTTATTTTGTGCAAGATCTCAAGGAGATTGTCAGAAACGTGGCCGATGTCATGTCGCCTCAGTTTAGCAGTAAAGAGCAGGACTTCAGTATCCTTTTACCGGAGAACGAAGTCAAGGTTTACGCGGTTCAAGATAAGATTCAACAGGTTCTGATCAACATTTTAGCGAATGCTCATTTGTATACTCCTGCAAAAGGGCGAATTATCCTAAGTCTGGTCGCTTTAGAGAATGGCAGCGAAATCACCGTTGAAGATACCGGTATTGGAATCCCGCGAGATGCCATGGATCGCCTCTTTGAACGATTTTATCGGGTTGACAAAGCAAGAACGAGAGAACGCGGCGGCAATGGATTGGGTTTATCGATTGCCCGCCAAATTGTTGACAGCCATGGAGGACGCATCAATCTCGAAAGCGAGTATGGAGTTGGAACGATCGTGAAAGTTTGGCTACCCAAACCGGAGCATTTTGGGGCGGAGATATCGTCATGAAACGCCAATTGATCCGTTTGCAAACCCCGGTTCTGATTCTGCTCGTAGTGATTAGTCTGTGGCAGTTCATCTTGTTGATGAATCGTGGCCAAGAGACTTATTTGAAGGTTCAAGCGCCTGTTGAGCCGGCTTCTCAAGCCAGTATCAGCCAAGACCCCAGCCGGTTAATCGCGCCTCCTCGAATGATTGCGCATTTACCCAACGGGGAGTTCGCATTACTGCGAGCGAGCTCGGCATATTATCAGACGCTGTGGAGCACCGTCTTAAAAGGAAGCCTCAAGACTATGACTACACTGGACCCGAACGATTTAGAAGTTGTAAATTTGGAGGAGTATTCTGCCGATAAAGTAGGGCTTGACCTAATTCTGCCAGCACCGATTTCGTTAGAACATTTCTGTGAGGCCCTACAAATTGAATTGCTCAACGCCGATCTTCCCGATTTACCGATTGTGAATCGGCTGTATATCAGTGGCTCAAGAGATGATTATCTGGTGTTAGAGAGCGGAGAAGATCAAACGCTCTACCGTTTGCCGGTTACCAGCCAGGCCGATGTGATTTACAATCTTTTGGAAGTTACGCAAAACAGCGTCTATTATGCTTTAAAAACAGTCGACTTGACCCCGTATGACTTTGTTTCGACCAATCCAATTTATACCTATCGTCAAAACCCTTATGTTGCGGCGAGAGATCGTGGCAACCCAATCCCCTTAGAATTAGATGTTTTAGCCGGGCGCTTTTTTGATGATACTGCAATGGTGCGTAGCTTTACGGATTTGAATGGCGCAATCATCTATTACGATGGCGTGAGAACCATGCTTTTGTTAGAAAATCAAAAGGCATTCCCCTTACTTGAGTTAAAGCAAAGTGTGGAAGGATCAACCGAAGCACACGTTCCTCTGCAAGCGATGACCCAAGAGCTCAACGAGATGCAAATATGGCCTCAAGTATCGGAATATTTGTTTGATGGGGTAGATATCAGGGAAGAACGTAGTGTCTCCTTTTATACGTTAGTCAATAACGGCAGACCCATCTATATTCTGAATGGGAATGAGCTGGTCAGCGGAAGTTTACGAGTTGAAAGCAAAGGAGAAACCGTCAGCGCGATATCCATTACAGAGCCGGTCTTGGGCTCAACTCAAAAACAATTCTTATCCTTGAGTGTCAGTTACGTACTATGGAGGGTCTGGAGTCAATGGGATACCCTTTTCCCAGAACAGCTTCCTGAACAAATGCCATTACGAGATATTTACGAGGGCTTTTTGCTGAATGAAGAGCAAAGCCAAGCAGAAGCCGTGTGGATCATTGAATTTTACAACGGCTGTAAATTATTCTATAATATGGCGAACGGAGATTATCTAGGCCTACAAGCAGCACTAAAAGACCGATGATCTCAACCACTTTATGAAGGAGGGGATGCCATGAATTGGTCCAGAGCGCAAACCGTATTGATCGTCATTTTTTTACTGCTCAATGCGGTGTTAGGCTATTATAATTTTTGGCGTCCTCTGCATATTATGGAAGCGAGCGTTGGTGGAGATGAAGCGATTGCAGCGGTCAGAGATCGCTTGCTCCAAGAGAAGATCACTCTTTTGCAGTCGATCCCTCGCAAAATTCCCAAAGTTGCTCCGCTTCAGCTGAAAGCAGACACCCAAATGGCAGATTTTGTGAATCGTGTATTTGCTGATCAAAGCCCTGAAGTTATCGAACAGATCGATTCTTATGGAAATCGATTCTATATCGTTCGTGGCGAAACCGAAGAGATGGTGTTGAGCACAAGTGGATTAGCGACCTATACGAATGAGGCGGTACTACTAGATGAGGAGTCCCCTTTGATCTCCTATGATTTTGCTCGTTCCGCAGCGGAGCAATTTTTGCGAGAACGTTTAGAAGTGAGCACTTTTGGTTACCAGCTGCAAAGTCAATGGAATCAAGGTGTTTTAGCTCCCAGCCAGACGGTGATTTGGTGTCGGAGTTTTGATAATTCTCCAGTCTTTGATTTAACGATTGAAGTCACTGTGGTCGGAGACAAGGTCCAGCGTTGCACGCTTAATCCGCTGCGAATCGTTGGTGAAACCGGCAGTGAAGAGTGGTGCACGCCGGCATCAAATATTCTGCTTCGACTAGTGGAAGATGATTATATTTTGGCGTTGCGAGATCGAAAATTGGCACAAGGTGAAAATTGGCTGGTGATTAAAGAGATTCAATTTGGCTATTTCAGTTTTTTTGATGCAGATCAAACTGCTGAAGCGAAACCGGTATGGCGCGTTTTATTCCAAGATAATCATGCAGTTTATTATGATGCGTTGACAGCAAAGCGATTATTTCACGGTTAATTCAACCCAAGAATTTTTAATAAGATAGGAAGTGAATTCTTTCATGGAAAGAATTGTAATAGAAGGCGGAATCCCCCTTCGAGGTTGCTTACGAGTGAACGGAGCAAAAAACTCAGCCGTTGCCCTTTTAGCAGCAGCTGCTTTGACCGACGAGGAAGTCATCCTCGATAATTTACCTGAAATTGCCGATGTGTTTGTCATGATCGAAATTTTGCAAGCAATCGGCATGAAGGTTACTCGCCGGGGAGCCTATGAATGGCATATTGCCAAAGGGGAGCACCTTTCTCATCAGACCCCTTCTGAGGTGGCTGTAAAGCTGCGCGCTTCTTATTATTTCTTGGGATCTTTGTTAGCCAAAAAGGGTAAAGTCAATGTTGCCTTGCCGGGCGGGTGCCAAATCGGAGCACGCCCGATTGACCAGCATCTCAAAGGGTTTCAGGCTATGAATGCGAAGTATTTTATGGAAGACGGGCAGATTAAATTACATACTGAGCATCTAAAAGGAGGACATGTCTTCTTTGATATGTCGACCGTAGGTGCAACGATTAACGTGATGTTGGCTGCATCCATGGCCGATGGCGTCACGATTATGGAAAATGCTGCCTTGGAACCGGAAGTGATTGATGTTGCGAACTTTATCAATGCCATGGGCGGCAGTGTTCGTGGCGCCGGTACCGAAACCATTCGTGTGACCGGAGTCCAACGATTTGGTGGATGTGTCTACAGTTGTATCCCCGACCGCATTGAGGCGGGAACCTTCTTGTTTGCTGCAGCAGCCAGTGGTGGTGATGTAACGTTATCAAATGTCATACCGGAGCATTTGGATGCAGTAATCGCAAAATTGCGTGAAACGGGGTTGGAAGTTCGTTCCACGTTAGATACCGTTCGAGTCATTGGCAAGGACAGAGGCAAAGCCGTCAATATTAAGACGCTACCTCACCCGGGGTTTCCAACGGATCTTCAGGCTCCGGCTATGGCTTTTATGGGGTTGGCAGAAGGGACCAGTATTTTTAATGAGACGATTTTCGAAGCCCGTTTTGGTCATGCCGAAGAGCTGAATTCTATGGGAGCAAACATCAAAGTCGACGGTCAAACTGCCATGGTTCAAGGGGTTCAGAAGTATAAGGGAGCTCCTGTTCATGCCACTAATTTGCGTGCCGGAGCGTGCTTGGTGATTGCGGGATTAGCAGCACATGGAACCACCTATGTCTCGGGTGTTGAGCATATTGACCGTGGCTACGACCGAATTGTTGAGCGGCTGCATAGCTTGGGAGCGAAGATTCGGCGCGAGACCGTTTGAGCTCAATATCGAAGAGAAAGGTAGGGGTCTCATGACAGGATCACTCTGGAAAACCCTCATCGACGAGTTAACCGTTGTCCTGATTGCGGCACTGCCTCTGATTGAACTCAAAGGTGCAATACCCATTGGTATGGCTCGCGGATTGTCTCTTCCGGTTTCCTTTTGGCTTTCCTATTTTGGTTCGTGCTTACCTGCAATTCCCATTTTGTTGATTCTGCGTCCAGTTTTACATTATTTGAGTCATACCCCCACTCTAATGCCCATTGCAGGGTGGCTGGAGCGAAAATTGCTGAAGCATCGTCGCCAAATTGACCGATTAGGAATCTTTGGATTATTTTTGTTTGTGGCGATTCCCCTACCCGGCACCGGTGTTTGGACAGGTTCAGGATTGTCGGCAATTTTGAAAATGAAATTTTGGCCTTCAGTCATTGCAATTTTTGCAGGTAATTTGGTAGCGGGATTTATAATAGCCGCTTTGAGTTGGGGAATCAGTTTAGTTTAGGTCGATTCAATCAATCCGTAGTGAAAGGAAGGCGAACCATGGAAATCTTCCCTTTGGCATCCGGAAGCACCGGAAATGCTTGTTTGGTACGGGAAAACCACACCGCCATCCTTATCGATGCCGGCATCGGTCCGCGCTTATTAAATCAACGTATGCGTCCTCATGGCGTCTGCTTGGCGGACCTGCAAGCGTGCTTTTTTACCCATGAACATTCCGACCACGTGCGAGCGCTTTCTACGGTCACCTTTCCCAAAACATTGACCATGATCAGCAATCGCGAGACCTGGTCAGCAATCCACCGTCAAATTCCCTTGGCCGGGGCCTACCCGTTCCAGAATTTAGATATTGGAGAGATGATGACGATTGGAGATTTAGCCATTCAGTCTCTGCCGGTATCACACGACGGAGTCTCTCCGGTGGGCTATTTGATCCATAGTAAACAGGGGGAATGTTTATTATATGCGACCGATATGGGAGTTCCGGCCCCTTGGTTACCTCAAGCCATTGCCATGGCCGATTATGTGGTCTTGGAATCAAACCACGATGTGCAGATGTTGCAACACGGACCGTATCCATGGTATTTAAAGCAGCGTGTGGCAAGCAATCAAGGCCATTTATCCAATGTTCAAGCCGGTTCTCTGCTCGCTGAATATTTGACCCCCAAAACCAAACAACTGTATTTGGCACATTTGAGTAAGACCAACAACACACCAACCATCGCCTTGGAGACCGTTTGCAACTGTCTGAGTAAAAATGGGATCGATATGAATCGACTCCAAATCATGGCGGCTGCCCCCTAAATGACCAAAAACGGAGAAAAACATGCAAACCATTCGAATCATTGCTGTTGGGAAAGTAAAAGATTCCTGGTTAAAAAAAGGAATCGATGAATATATAAAACGCATTCAACCCATGGCAAAAGTCCAAATCATTGAATGCAATGAAGAAAAAGCCCCGGAAAGTTTATCTAAAAAAGAAGAAGAGATGGTGAAGGACCGCGAAGGTGAACGTCTGTTGCAACATCTTGGCAAAAGCGACTACAGCATCGCCTTGCATTTGGAGGGAAAATCCTATACTTCTCCGCAATTGGCAGAGACCTTGCAGCGCTTAGGGGTAGATGGCTATTCCACGGTCAACTTCCTGATTGGAGGTTCCCTGGGGTTAAGTGATAAGATATTGGTGCAGGTTCAGGGGCGGTGGTGTTTATCTCAGCTGACCTTTCCCCATCAGTTGTGTAGGTTGATTCTCTGCGAGCAATTATACCGAGCGTTTAGTATTCAAAATAGGTTACCATATCACAAATAATAAATGGAGGTGTTCTTATGGAAATCAAACAACAGGTTCAAGAGAAAGTGAGAGCGTACCAAGAAGATATCATTCGAGATATCTTTGAATTGGTGAGTGTCGACAGTGTCAAGACCGAAGCCCAAGAGGGAAAGCCTTTTGGCGAGGGTCCGGCCGAAGCTTTAGTCAAAGCCGAAGCCGTTGCTAAACGGTTGGGGTTTAAGACGACCAATCTCGACAACTACGTGGTCTACACCCATTCCGGTGAAGGCAAAGAACGAATCGGGGTCTTAGGTCATGTAGATATCGTCCCCTTGGGTGAAGGTTGGAGCAAAAACCCCTTGGGTGGTGACCGAGATGAAAAATTTATCTACGGCCGTGGTGTTTCCGATAACAAAGGTCCCTGTGTCATGAGTTTATATGCCTTGAAAATCGTTCAAGAGTTGGGTATTCCCTTGACCAAAGAAGTTCGTATTATCATGGGTGCAAATGAAGAGTCCGGCATGCAATGTGTCAAGTATTACCGCGAAAAAGAAGGCGGCTTTGACTATGCGTTCTCTCCTGATGCTTCTTTCCCGGTCACTTTCGGTGAAAAAGGCAGTTACCGTGCCACGTTCTCTGCTTCCAAACAGGGTAAAGGCACCGTAAAACTCATCTCGGCCAAAGGCGGAAATGCTCCGAACGTGGTCTGCCCTGCCTGCATGGTGGTATTAGAAGCCGGTGCTGAGGCGAACAACGTGAAAGAAGCATTCCTGGCGTATCTTGCCGCACATGATCTGCATGGGAAAGCGGAAGAAAAGGGAGCCGAACTACATTTGCGTTTAGAAGGGGTCGCCGCTCATGCTTCCCGTCCGGAATTGGGCATCAACTCCATTTCTCATATGATGGCCTTTTTGGGCACCGTCTTAGAAGAAGTTCCCTTTGTTAGCGGGTATAATCAATGCGTTGGTATGGCTTACAACGGCGAAAACTGTGGGGTTGATGTTTCCGATGAATATGGACGTCTGACCTTTAACATTGGGATGATCAGTACCGAGGCCGATACCATCACTGCGACGATTGATATTCGGTATCCGGTCACAATCCAGGATTTTACTCCACATGCGGAGACCATTGCTCATAGTTTTGCTGCCTGCGGTTTAGAAATCAAAGGTGCGCGCAGTGGTAAACCCTTGTTTGTCGCTCCAGACAGCCCTCTGGTTAAAATCTTGAGTGACGTTTATGTTGACATTACCGGTGATACGGTGAACCAACCTGCTACCATGGGTGGCGGCACATATGCCAAGAACTTCGACAACTGCGTTGCTTTCGGAGCGGAATTCGTCGGTGATGAGAACAACATCCATAATGTCGATGAACGGTTAGAAGTTGAGAAAATGCTCAAAGCCACCGAAATCATTACACATGCACTGATTCGTTTGATTACACACTAAACGGATACACAACATCATCGTTTCTAAGATCCCTTCCAAATCGGAGGGGATCTTTTTTAGAGAATGCTTCGCTTGCAAAAACAAATTCGAGAAGAGGAGAAGGAAATCGGCTTTTAAAACGGGAACTAAAGAAAGAGATGCTTACATCAAAATAATTAGTAGGAGGTACTAGAAGTATGGCAGAAAAACGCGTAATGAAAGTTGAAGATCTTCTGAACATCAAATGGGCTGGAGATCCTCAAATTTCACCCGACGGCAAGAAAATCATCTATGTCGGCACTTCCATTGACCCGGAAACCAAAGCCTATGAATCCAAATTGTGGCAAGTTCCAACCTGTGGTAAAGGCAAACCGGCTCCGTTCACCAATGGCAAAAACGATTCCTTCCCTCGTTGGTCTCCTTGTGGCGAAAGTGTAGCTTTTGTTTCCAATCGTTCCGGCGAACCCCAAATCTGGGTTTTGAAAAATGGCGGCGGCGAAGCTCAACAACTCACCACCATGCGTTACGGTGCAAATAATCCGGTTTGGTCTCCCGATGGCAAAAAAATTGCTTTCGTAGCCAGAATGGATGTCAAGGACACCGACGATGTGATGTGCACCCCATTACCCAAAAAAGACAAAGAAGCCTTAGCAGCGCAATACAAAGATAAAGCCAGAGTTATTGAGCGTATGCGTTATAAAATGAATGGTATGGGATTCTTAGATAATGACAAATATGCTCATATCTGGGTGATTGATGTTTGTGGTGGCACCCCCAAACGTGTTACCGAAGGCAACTTCAACAATGGCGGCATGGCATGGTCTCCGGACAGCACGAAAATCGCTTTTACCAGCAATCGCTCTGAAGACCCCGATATGGACGGCTGGAAGAACGATGTTTATGTGACCTCTATTGAAGGCGGCGAACCGGTAGCCATTACCCATGGCGAAGGCTCCTTCATGGGCCCTGTATTTGGACCATGCGGTACACATCTGATCTTTGGTGGCAGTGATCGTAAATTTGCCGGGGCAACCCATGCAAAGATTTATCATGCTCCCATTGATGGCAGCAAAGCAGCCGTTAACATTCTTCCCGAGGGCTTTGATGTTCCCATTGGCGATACCGGTGCCAGCGATATGCGGTTAGGCAACAGCGGCAATGGTTTTGTCTTTGCCAAAGGCAAAATGGGCATTTATTTCCAAGCTCATTATCATGGAGCTACCCATATCTATTATTTAGATTTGGATACTCAGAAAATCACACAAGTCACCGAAGGCAAACGTCAAATCTTTGCCTATGACTTCAGTGAAGATCGTACCATGATTGCTTTGGGTTGGGGCGACACCCCCAATATTACCGAAATTTCTGTATTCAATGTGGAAACCAAGGAAGAAATTCAATTGACCCAGATGAACCAACACATTACCGACGAAATCGAAATCGTGGTACCGGAAGAATTCTGGTACAAAGCCGAAGACGGTTGGGATGTCCAAGGCTGGTTGATGAAACCCGCCGGCTGGAAAGAAGGCCAAAAGTATCCCTTGGTATTAGAAATTCACGGCGGTCCTCATACCATGTATGGCTACGGATTCTTCCATGAATTCCAAGTTTTAGCTGCGCAAGGGTATGCTGTGCTTTATGTGAATCCCCGCGGTTCCCATGGCTACAGCCAAGAATTCGTTCATGCCTGTATTGGTAACTACGGTCGCAAAGATTATACCGATATCATGACCGGTGTCGATGTGGCTTTAGCGAAATGGGATTGGATCGATGCTGACCGCCTGGCAGTGACCGGTGGATCGTATGGTGGATTCATGACCAACTGGATTGTGGGTCAAACCAATCGCTTCAAAGTGGCTGCAACTCAACGTTCCATTACCAACTGGATGAGCTTCTTTGGTTGCTCCGACATTGGCTACACCTTTACCGAAAACGAACTCAATGTTTCGCCGTTCGGTGGTGTGGAAGCCCTTTGGGACTTCAGCCCCTTGAAATATGTGGAAAACATCAAGACTCCGTTGTTGATCATCCACAGTGAGCAAGATTATCGTTGCCCCATGGAACAAGCCGAGCAAATCTTCATTCAACTCAAGAAATTGGGCCGTGAAGTTCGTTTCTGCCGTTTCGATGGTGCCACCCATGACTTGTCTCGCAATGGTAAGCCGACCTTGCGTATGGATCGTTTGAATCACATCGTCAATTGGTTCAACGAGCATATCGATGTCACACCAATCGCCAAATAAGATTTGTAGCCTGTGTAAGCCCTCCTCTGCCCTCCCGGGTACGGGAGGGCTTTTTCACGAAATTGTCGCAGATTTGTCATTTGACAGCCTTAAGCGAGTGTGTCAGAATAAGGACATTGCAACGAATAAGAAAGCAGGTGATTCCCATGAAATCCTTTTTTCGTCTTCGACCCCAATGGATTAACTTGCTGGTCGTGCTCTCGGTTCTGGTTGTGACGGTGATTCCGCAGCAAAGTCAAGCGTCGGGTTTGAGTGAAAACAGCATTCGTTTGGGCTTTATGTTCAATGTTTCTGACCCCTTAGGAGAGATCGATGCTGCCGACGGTGCCTTGAACTATGTTTCGCCAGACTGGTTTGGTCTCGACTGGAACGGCCGCTTGGTGGTCTACCCAGATGCCGATGTTGAAATGGTGCGGCAATATCATCTAAGAGGAATCAAAGTGGTGCCGTTTTTGTCCAACGGATATAATTACGAGTTGGGCGAAATCGCTTTGAACAACCGCGAACAATTAGCAGATGATATTGTAGCTGCTGTAGAAAAATACAACTTGGACGGGGTCAACTACGACATTGAAAACGTTGGACCCGCTCAAAAAGATCTGCAGACCGATTTTGTTCGTTTGCTTAACGAAAAAATGCCCCAAAAGCATATCAGTGTTTCGTTGGTTGCAAACCCCCATAATTGGTCGGGTGGCTGGCATGGTAGTTACGATTATGTCAATTTAGCGAAGTATTCCGATCACATCGTGTTGATGTCGTATGAACTCATGTTTTATAGTCGATACAATGGCAATACCGATTCTCTCTATGGCGCTCCGGTTGCGGGGGAAGACGCGGTGATTGAACAAGTTGAAGATTTATTGGAACGCGGGATTCCCGCAAACAAAATTTTGATGGGAATTCCTTTTTATGCTCGAATTTGGTGTGAAGGAACCCTTGACAAAGAAACGCCAATGACCGATTTGCAAAACCGCATGACCAGTTCCATGGGAATTGCTCTAGGACATTTGCAAGTGAAACGTATCACCACGCACGAGGACCTCAATGAATTAAAACATGTCGTGGACCTGCGAACCAAGACCGATGTCACAACGTTTCGCGTCGATGAACCCATCCTTTTACCATTTTTAAGATTGGATCCCGGGTATTATTCCATCTACCATGAAAGTGTGGAATCCTATACCTACAAAATGGCCATTGTGCAGCAATATCAATTGGCCGGTTACGCTGCTTGGGCAGTAGGTCAAGAGGACCCGGTGTTTTGGCAAGCGTTAGGTGGAGGGGCTGAAGCCGGAGGGACGTATTTTATTGAACGCGATTTTGCCGACATTCGTGGGCATTGGGCGGAAGATGAGATCCTCTACGGTGCGGTACGAAGCTGGTTATCGTGGACCAAGAGCACACGCTTTTATCCCAACCAAGCTGTGAATCGTGCAGAAGCTGCTGCAACCTTGCGCAGGACCTTGAATTTGAATTTGGCTACCAATGTAGAGATTCGAGACTTTATTGATGTTCCTGAAACCCATTGGGCACATACTGATATCCAGACGTTGGTCTACTATAACCTGATGAACGGAATGACCAGCCAAGAACCGTATCGGTTTGGTGTTTATGACGAATTGACCCGAGCTCAAATCGCAACAATTTTGGATCGTATCTTCTTGGATGACGGTACAGGGACCTATGATCCCAGTATGTTGGATCGTTTCGAGGATATGCAAGATCAATACAGAAATCATTGGGCAGTTCCCAGTTTGGCAAGAGCGGTAGAAGCTGGATTGCTCAACGGGTTTAGTTCGGTGATTGACGGTATGGAACACAATACCTTACAACCGGATGCACCGTTAACCCGTGCACAACTAATGGCAGTGCTAGCTCGCGTCGATAAACTGCTAATACAATAGGGCTTAAACTTTTTTCAACCGAGGGACAGTCCCCACCTTGAAATATTACGTTAAAGGGCGATTCTCAAATTTTGAGAATCGCCCTTTTTAGTTTTCTGCTGGTTTTACAGGAACGTAAGCATCAGCAAAAAGCTTCCCATAAGGAGCCTCTGACTGCAGGTCGGGAGCGACTGAAGGGAACTTTTTGTGATGCCTTAACACAGCTGCTAAAATCTATCTTTCTTCGCGGGTGGCTTCTAGGCGGTCTTTGTGATTCATTTCAGCCAGTTTTTTGACTTCATCCATGCACAAGTCTAGCGCCTTTGCTAAGCGCTCCCCATATTCAGCATCTGCTTTGTAGCAGTGAGCTGCATGACGATATTTGATATTTTTGGTAACGGAAGCAATGTCGCGCGCGGTGTTCTCAATGAGTAACGCTTTCTTGTCTTCGGTCATTAAGCGATACAAATCACCGGGTTGGTAGAAGCAGTCGTCGGTGGGGTCGGCATAGGGATCGTGGCGATCCATATCACCCTCTAAACGAAGAGGGGGCTCATTCAAAGCTTTGTCATCTTCCCAGAGACCGTAGCTGTTGGGTACATAGCCTTTGGTGCCTCCATAGTTGCCATCGACCCGCATCATGCCGTCGCGATGGAACGCATTGTAAGGAACTTTCGGTGAATTGACCGGAATTTGATGATGATTGACTCCTAAACGATACCTTTGGGCATCGCCGTAGGAGAAAAGGCGACCTTGCAACATTTTGTCGGGTGAAAAACCGATACCCGGAACAATGCTGGCAGGGTTAAAGGCCGCTTGTTCTACATCGGCAAAATAGTTTTCCGGATTACGATTCAACTCTAAGACTCCAACCGGAATCAACGGATAATCCTTATGACTCCAGACTTTGGTCAAATCAAAAGGATTGTCTTTGTGGTTACGTGCTTGATCTTCGGTCATAATTTGAATCGATAAATCCCATTTTGGGAATTCGCCTTTTTCTATGGAATCGAAAAGGTCGCGCTGATGACTTTCACGGTCTTTCGCAACAATCGCTGCGGCTTCGGCATCGCTTAAATTGTGAATTCCTTGTTGGGTGCGCAAATGGAACTTCACCCAGAAACGTTGATTGTCTTGGTTGATTAAGCTAAAGGTATGGCTGCCAAATCCATGCATATGACGATACGTGGATGGAATGCCGCGATCGCTCATGACAATGGTGACTTGATGCAGAGCTTCCGGCAACGAACTCCAGAAATCCCAGTTCGTTTGAGCGGAACGCAAATTGGTTTTGGGATCACGCTTGACAGCATGGTTTAAATCGGGGAATCGCATTGGATCGCGCAAGAAAAAGACTGGCGTATTGTTTCCCACCAAATCCCAGTTGCCCTCTTCGGTATAAAACTTCATGGCAAAACCACGAATATCGCGCTCGGCATCGGCGGCACCCCGCTCACCGGCTACGGTTGAGAAGCGAACAAAGACTTCGGTCTGTTTTCCAACTTCTGAAAAGAGTTTGGCTTTGGTGTATTGGGTAATGTCGTGGGTTACGGTGAATGTACCAAAAGCACCACTGCCTTTGGCATGCATTCTGCGTTCGGGAATCACTTCGCGATCAAAGTGAGCCAGTTTCTCCAAATACCAGACATCTTGTAACATCATGGGGCCACGGGGTCCGGCGGTTAGGGAGTTGATATTATCTCCCACCGGTGCCCCGGCTGCCGTTGTTAGTTTTTTTTGTTCTTTGTCCATAAGGTCCCTCGCTTTCTTTTTCAATAATCCAGTTGCGTTCTTCCGTATTTATACATAGTTCTACCGCGCGCAACACCACGGACAACTCTTTCTTTAAATTCTCTCTAAGTAGTAAGAATTCCTGCTTTTTAAATAGAGTTGGGGACGGTTCTCTCCCCTCCAAATCTTCCAATTGCTTGGAAAAAATGAGAGGGAGAGAACCGTCCCCAAGAAAAACCCCCAGAAAAATCCCCAGATGCTATTTGGCGGCTGCTTTTATGAATGAGACAAACAGCGGGTGTGGGCGGCTGGGACGAGATAAGAACTCAGGATGATACTGCACTCCAACAAACCAAGGATGTTGACTTTGCGGCAATTCGGTCACTTCAACCAGGTGGTGATCCGGTGAGGTCCCGGCAATCACTAACCCCGCTTTTTGCAAAGCTTCCCGATATTGATTGTTGAATTCATAACGGTGCCTGTGACGTTCGCGGATATCGGCTTGGCCATAGGCAGCGCGACTAATTGTGCCTTCAACGAGATGGCAGGGGTACGCCCCTAAACGCATGGTGCCACCTTTCTGGGTCAATTGCTTTTGCTCGGGCATGAGGTCGATTACCGGGTAGGGTGTTGGTTGGGAACTCTCCTCGTCAAATTCCGAAGAATTGGCATTCCAGCCTAAAACATGACGTGCAAAGCCGATCACCGCTACCTGCATCCCTAAGCACAAACCAAAATAGGGCACTTTTGTCTTCATAGCATAAATGGCGGCACGAATTTTCCCTTCTACCGCGCGATAACCAAAACCACCGGGCACTAAAATCCCGGCTACGCCTGCTAATTCTTCAGCAATATTCTCATCGGTCAACTCTTCGGCATTGATCCAACGAATTTTCAATGCTACCCCACAAGCTAAAGCTGCATGACCCAAGGATTCCACAACAGAGAGGTAGGCATCGTGCAAAGAAACATATTTTCCTACCAGGGCAATTTCTACACACTTCTCTTTTGGGGCTTTGATTTTCTCGTTCAGCGCATCCCATGCTTCTAGTTGCAGTGGTGCTCCGGTCAAGCGCAAACGTTCCATAACAAAGCTGTCCATCCCCTGTTCTGCCAGATGACGGGGGATCTGATAAATACTGTCCATATCTTTGCAGGTGATGACCGCACGTTTTTCGACATCGCAAAATAAGGCCAGTTTGTCTCGCATATCGCGGGAGATTTCATAGGCGGTTCGGCACACTAGAACATCGGGCTGGATGCCAATGCTGCGTAATTCTTTAACACTATGTTGGGTGGGTTTGGTCTTCAACTCTCCGGCTTTGCCCAAGTAGGGTAAGAGTGTGACATGGATATAAACCACTTCATCGCGGCCTAAGTCGCTGCGCATTTGACGAATGGCTTCTAAAAAGGGCAAGCTTTCAATATCGCCGACCGTTCCACCAATTTCGGTGATCACGACATCGGCCTGGTTTTTGTCTGCAGCGGCCATGATCCTGCACTTGATTTCATTGGTAATGTGCGGAATCACTTGTACCGTGCCTCCCAGGTAATCGCCACGCCGTTCTTTCTCAATGACGGCATGATAAATCTTACCGGTCGTAATGTTATTGGCCTTGCTCAGCGTCTCATCGGTAAAACGCTCGTAATGACCTAAGTCTAAATCGGTCTCAGCCCCGTCATCGGTGACAAAGACTTCGCCATGTTGATGCGGGCTCATGGTGCCGGGATCAATGTTAATATACGGATCAAATTTTTGAATTGTGACCCGAATTCCCCGGTTTTTCAACAATGCACCCAAAGAAGCAGCTGTTATACCTTTTCCCAAACTCGAAACTACACCGCCCGTTACGAAAATAAATTTTGCCATGCTGTCATCCCCTTTATATCGATAAGAAGTAGGGTTTTAAACAATAAAAAAGACCGCGCCTTGCTGGAAGGCCGGTCTTTTTGCACATTTTTAGAGTGCCCTTACTATAATATAATTTCTGAAGGGCGATGTCAATAATGTAATTTAGTAATTTCTGTAAAATTATGCTTCCGGAGGTTCAATAATTTCTTGCTCTTCTTCTTTTTCTTCATCTTCGTCTTCGGCTTCGTCATCCCAAATGTAATCTTCTGCTTTCGGCTGATAATGCTTTTCAGAAGGTAGCAAATCGGGCTCGTTTTTGCGAGGCATTTCACCCTTCCAGTCGCGCAGTCCCCATTGGCCATTTCCTTTAAAAGAAAAGCGGGTATCTTGCGTGAGCGAAGTATATATTCTGGCCATGGCGCGAGCGGTGTCGGTGGTAGAGATGCCTTTTACTTCAATAATTTGTTGCACCAATTCCTTAATGCTCATCGTTCGGTTTCCTTGGAGTAATATAAAAGCGATTTCGGTTTCTTTCATATTCTTATGAAGCGGTTTGTCTGACATTAGCAACACCTCGGTGTTTATTATCGAAACAATACTTTGATTCGACTACACAAATATACAAGATTTACAGCTGTAGTGCAATAGTTCTTTTTAGTCTAATTGTGAATTTTTTGTGTCGTTTTTAAGATAAAAAGTGCCAATTGCGAAGAGCAGGTAAAACGGCTCATGCAATTGGCACAATATAGGAACTTAGATTCCTTTTTTCTTGAGTTGGGTCAGCATATCGGTGGTCATGGCAGCCAAGTCATATTTTGGATTCCATCCCCATTCGGCTCTGGCGACGCTGTCATCTAAGCTGTTCGGCCAGGAGTCGGCAATGGCTTGACGAACCGGGTCAACATCGTAATCCATTTTGAATTCGGGAATGTGTTTGCGGATTTCAGCAGCCAACATTTCCGGCTCAAAAGCCATGGCAGTGATGTTGAAGGCATTGCGATGCACCAGTTTCGAAGCATCGGCTTCCATGAGGTTCATAATGGCATCGAGTGCATCGGGCATATACATCATATCCATATAGGTGCCGGCTGCAATGTAGCTGGTATAAGCAGCTTTACGTAATGCTTCATAATAGATATGCACAGCGTAGTCGGTGGTTCCGCCACCCGGCAATACCGCGTGAGAAATCAGACCAGGGAAACGAACGCCGCGGGTATCGACACCATATTTCTTGAAATAATAATCGCACAACAATTCGCCAGCCACTTTGGTCACGCCATACATGGTGGTGGGGCGTTGAATCGTGTCTTGCGGGGTGTTATCGGGCGGAGTTCCAGGACCGAAGGCAGCAATAGAACTGGGGGTAAAGACCCCACAACCGGTTTCGCGTGCCAGTTCTAAAACATTGAACAATCCCCCTAAGTTCACCTGATACGCCAAAACAGGTTTGGCCTCTGCCACGGCAGATAACAGAGCAGCTAAGTGAACGATTTGGTTGACAGAATACTTCTTTACCACATCGGCCATTCTTTGCGGATTCATGACATCTACTTTTTCATAAGGACCGTCTGCCAAAACGGCCGGACAGGTGTCGTGCAAATCGCTGGCGATAACATTTTGTGTGCCATAACGGTTGCGCATTGCCAAAACCAATTCTGTGCCGATTTGGCCTAATGAGCCGGTGACAAGAATTTTCTTTTCCATGAGTATTGATCCCCTTTCTATTTGAACCGCCTTTAGGACGGTCATGGTAGCATTACATACGAGTCGGTGCCGGAATGCCCAACAAGTTCAATGATTCTTTGAGTTCTCTACGATAACAATCGACTAATCCCAAACGGAAGCCGCGCAAGGTTTCGTTTTCGGCATTCATCACCGGGGTAGTTTCATAGAAGCTCATAAATGCGGAAGCCAACTGATAAACATACTCGGTCATAACCGATGGAGCTAGGCCTTCTGCTGCTCGTTCCACTGCTTCCGGAAGCTCATAAAGCAAACGAATTAGCTGCTTTTCAGGAGTGGTTAAGCAATACCCTTGCGGAACTTCATACACCGGGAAAGCCCCATTGCTCTTGGCTCGTTCTAAAATATTATTTGCTCGCGCATGGGCATATTGCAGATAAGGGCCGGTATTGCCTTGCATATTCAAAGCTTCGGCAAAATCAAAGACAATCAGGGAGTTCATATTGTAGCGGATCATGTAATAGCGAATCGCTGCAATGGCGATTTGCTCACCCAAGGCGGCATTTTCTTCGGGGGTATTTTCAGCATGACGTTTGGCGACCTCTTCGGTTGCCTTGGCGATGACGCGGTCTACCAGATCATCGGCTTTCACACCAATGCCTTTGCGTCCGGCCATGGCGTAGATGCCCTTTTCATCGGCTTCGTCAACAGTGACGCCTAATTCCTTAGCAGCGGCGGCGGAAAGCGCCACCACTTCGTAGCCAAAATGAACCGAGTTATTGGCTTCTTTGACGAACCCCAATTTATTCAAGGAAACCCGCAAGACATCCTGCAAATATTTCTGGCGGATATCGATAACATTGATTACTTTATCGGCTCTGCCGTAGCAGTTGCGTTCTTCTCCGCAATAGGTATCGCTGGTTTCCAACAGTTCTCCGTTTTGTTGCATCATGAAGGGTCGATATTGGAAGTCTAAACCCAAGACGCCGAATTTCCACATCTGGTAGGCAATGTCTTTGGCTACATAGGTAGCAGTACCGTTGGAGCGAACCAAGACCTTGTCCGGATTTTCCATGTTGCTAAAGCCTTCAACATCGTCTAATTTAACAACCCAGCAGCCGGCATTGGGCCCGCTGGTTTCTAAAACCAGGCCATCGTTGTTTTTCAGATGAGCAAAGGCATGCTTCCAGAAGCCAAGGTGCAGAATATCGCTTTCCCACGTCAGCAGCTGATAAAATACACCAAAGCGAGCCATGGTGCGCAAATGGCAATCTACAATTTGGGTAGAAATTTCTTTGGCCTTGACAGCAACCGGATTGTTTCCGGTTTCAATGTCGTGCAAGACCTTGCGTTGCAGCTCTTTTAGCTCGGGCTCGTGGGCATAACGTTCATTAATAGCGGTGTAAAGATCCCAACAGAAATAATCGAAAGTTTCTTTGTTTTCGTCCCAAGCAAGGTTGAGCACTTCCATGCCGACCACAATATCTGCCACGGCGGTGCCGGTGTCATCGATGTAATTCTGCACTTCCACTTCATAGCCAACCGCACGCAATAAACGAGCTAAGGTGTCTCCTAGGCAAGAATTACGCAGATGGCCGATATGAGCGGCTTTGTTGGGGTTGATGTTGGTGTGCTCAATGACCACTTTACCTTTGTTGGGCGTGGGAGTAGCCTGTTCCGTCTGCTGTTTTAAGAGCTGCGAAGCCAAAAAGGTGTAATCATATTGCAGATTGACATAACCGGGTGGAGTCACCGAAAGGGTGTCGACCGCCTTGGGTAATAAAGGTTGCAGAGCAGTGGCCAGATCCTGAGCGATGTCTAAGGGTTTACGGCGCAAAACCTTGGCTAATTTCAAGCAAACTGGCGTAGATAGGTCGCCAAAGCTTGGGTTCGGCGGGGCATCCCAAGGGATTTCCTCGGGGCTCATTTCTACTTGCAAACCCTGCAATAACGCTTGCGAAGTCCATTCTTTTAATTGATTCATATTCATCGTATCACTTCCCATGTTCAGAGAGTTGTTATTTTTAACTTCATTATTATAGCATGGAGTCCTGAGGTTGTCCATATTGTGAGAGCCGCCCCTGCTTTCTCTGTTCGAATGTTACAGAAAGATTTCTTGAACCCTAAATCCCCTGCCTTGTTTTACACTTCCGTTACACTTGCCCTAAACCCCTTGTAAAACAAATTTGCCTTTGTTATACTGACCACAGACATCGGAGAAGGGGGCTTTGTACACTGGACGAATGCAGACCCAGGCTCGAGAAGCCGGCAGAGGTGCATTCAAAGGTCGAGTTCAGGTCAACGCATATCCCTTCCGATAAATAATTCTCGTAATTGCGAGAATACACTTTTAAGAAAACTATTGAAGGAGGAAAAAACCTTGAAAAAGTTTTTATCCGTATTATTGACCATGGCCATGGTTATGTCCCTGTTTACCGGGACCGTATTGGCTGCTAGCACAGATCTTGCTAACAAAACCATTACTGCAGGCACAGCAAGTTATGAATTGACCATTCCTACAACTTTTGCAGCTAGTGATGCTAAAGTAAGTTATCAAATTTACAATGCAAGAACTTTAGGCGCCGGTGGCGTAGCTCCTCATACATATGCAGTTGCCGATCAAGTTAAGGCTGAAACAAACATTACAGTTGGTACTGATGGCACTATCACCATTAATACTAGCACCTTAACAACAGCTGCTCCCGAAACTGAATACTATGTTGTTGCTAAAAACGCTGGTGGCGATACTCTTGAAGGAATTATTAAAGTTCAATACACTTTAACCATCAATGGTAGCACCGATGCTCCAAAGGTTAATCTTAACGAAGCAACCGTTCTTAATGGTTTATTAACCAATAATGGTGCTGTTGTTAAAAATGAAGTAGTTTCTTTCAAAGCCGGCGGAACAGTCTTAGGATTGACAACCACTGCTGTTGACGGAACCTTCTCTATGACCGTGACTGTATCTACTGCTGCAGCATACACAGTAAGTGTTGGTGCAATTGGAACAGAAGTTGTTTATAAATCTGTTGCTTTCAATGTAGTAGACAGCATTAATGTAGCAGTTAACACCAAACCGGCCACCTTGCGTTCCGGAACTACTGCTGCAACATTCACTTTTACCAACAAAACCGGTACAACCGCTTTAACTGGCGATCCGGCAAACCATAACTTAGTAAATATTACCGCACCTGATGGTAATGTACATGTTGGAGTAATGACTTATACTGCTGCTCCTACCTATACATTTGCAATTGCTGACTTAAGTACAGGCACTCCGTTGACGTTAAAAGCTGGTACTTACACCGTTCAAGTTATGGTGTATTTAAATGATGTTTCCGCTCTTGCCAGCAAAAAAATCGCTGATGCAACAGATTATAAGCCGTATGCTTCCGGAACCACCACCTTCACCATTGTTGACAATACCAATGAACTTTATACAACCGCTTCGGTTGCTAGTTTAACTTCTAACGTTCCTGTTTCCGGTACAGCTGTTGCTGAAGCTTTGAGTTGGACCGCTCCTGGAACAAAGTTGATTAAATCTGTTGTTTACACTGTTTCTGGTCCTTTAAAAGCCAGTGCAACTCAAACTATCACCCCTGCTGCTGCAAAAGCAACCGTTGTTGTTCCGACCGATGCAGCTGCTAAAACAGTTATCGTTACCGGCGAAGGTGTCATCACCATTTCTGGTACCGTGACTTACTCTGATAACACCACCGAAGCTTTCAGCAAAACAATCTCTGTGAAGGGTTACAACGCTGTATATACTCCTGCTGAAATCGGCAGTGTTGGCAGCGAAGTTGAAGTTTCTGTGACCGTTACTAACGAAGCAGGTGCACCTGTTAACAATGCTATCGTCACCTGGTCCGCACATGCTTATAATGCTCCTTTAACTGCAGTAAATGCATTTAAAGTTTGGGATGCTTCTCTAGCCACACCTGCTTATGGTGCTGCAGTTAGTACCCACTCTGTAGATGGAACGAATAAAGTTATTCAAAACGGTGTTTATTCTGCTAAGTTAAAATTAGAAGCTCCTGCTGAAATTTATATTACCGTAATCGGTAATGAAAGCGGCGCTTTCTTAGCGAACTATACAACTCAAAGAGTAACTGGTTCACCGGTTTACACCGTAGCTACCGTTCCTCAATTAGTTGCTGCCAAAACTGGCCAAACCTTAAACTTACAAATGACCGATGCTAATGGCGCTATTGTTCAACCCACTTATGCATACATTGAAGATCTCAACGGTTTAGTTGGTGGGAATGCTGAATACACACCCACTACCACTGCTGTTCCTTATGACACAACAAAAAAAGCAACTAATTTTACTCTCAATACAGTTGCCAAAACTGGAACCTTCACCGTATATCTGGGAACCGATTTAGGTAACAAAATGGTTGCTGTTCCAGTATCTGTTGTTGCTCCTACCGTTACCGTTAAAGTTAATGGTGTAGAAAGTAATGTTGTAACTGCTGGTAAAAACGACAAAATTGAATTGACCTTTGCTGATAAGAATGTTGCCATTTTGGTATATGTTCCTGGTCACATTGATCCTGCTACTGCTGCTGCTAACCCAGCAAAGTACACTGACATGGTTCAAACTGCTGCTCCTGTCTTTGTGCAACCTGTAGCTGGTGTTGGAGTAGGTTCTGTAACTATTAGTACTCAATTAGTTGGAACTAAAACCGAAGGTAAGTTCACCATTGAAGCTACCTTTGCTGGCGGACCTCCCATTACAGTAGCTACTATTGCTGTTAAGAATCCTATTATGGATCTGGGCGGCGTAAAAGAACTGGAAATCAGCAATGTTGTTGATCTTCCGATTACCTTAACCGATGCCAATGGCGTTGCGATTAAGAACCAAGTCATCACCCCGAGCGGCGCCGTTTTAGTCGGCACTACCGTTACCACTGATGATGCGGGTAAAGCTATTCTTACCCTTTCCCCGAACACCGTTGGCAAGTTAACCTTAACCGCAACTGGTTTGGTTTCCTCCAACACTCCCGCTGACTTTGCAGTAACCATCCCTGTCGTTCGTGACACCAAGGGCCCGGTTGTTGCTTTGGAAGAAGTATATACCGTTACCTCCTCCTCCGCTACCATTTCCTTCAACGTAACCGATGGCAGCAGAGTTACCGAAGTTTGGGTCGGTTTTGACAAAGCTATGGTTCGTCCAGATGGCTCCACCGTCTTCACAGCCTCCAACCTCAATGTTGGCGTCAACGAATTCGATGTTCTTGCTTATGACGAATATGGCAATTCTACCGAAGCTACCTTAGTTATCGAATACCTCAAACCCGCTACCGTTCTTCTGACCATTGGATCTACCGATGCTACCAAAGATGGCGCTGCCATGACTGGTATGGATCAAGCTCCTGTGATCGTTAACGGCCGCACCTTCCTGCCTGTCCGCTTCGTATTAGTGAACCTGCTTGGTGGCACCATTGAATGGGATGCCAACACCCAGACCATTACTTCCGTTGTGAACGGCAACACCATTAAAATGGTTATCGGATCCAATACCGCCTATGTCAACGGCAACGCAGTTGCTCTGTTGGAAGCTCCTTACATTGAAGCAACCACCGGCCGCACCTTAGTTCCGATGCGTGAAATCATGGAAGCCATTGGCGTTTCTCTTGATTGGAACGGCGCTACCCAAACCGTAACCATTACCATTCCCCAATAAATTCAAGGTTTTTCCTTCAGAAACCCGGGCACTCGTAAAGAGTGCCCGGGTTTTTTTGTAATATGGACAACACTCAAGTGACGTGATATAATAAACAAAACTAGGAGCGGAGGTGGTTCTATGGCAATTGCAGTCATCTTAGGAGCGGGATCCGGTACTCGTATGGGTGGAGCGATGCCAAAGCAGTTTTGGCCGCTTGAGGGAAAGACTATTTTGGAGCATAGTGCAGAAGCGTTCCTTCGTCACCCGGGAATCTCAGAAGTTGCTTTGGTTGTGCCGAAAGCCCATATGATTTGGGTAAAAAACTTGTTTGCTGGGGAACCCAAGGTGCAAAAGATTATTTGTGGGGGTGCCAATAGGAGCCAGTCCAGTTGGGCTGCTGTGCAGGCCTATGCAAATCAACCGAATGCCTGGCTGATTTTCCACGATGCTGCACGTCCGCTGGTTTCTTCTGAAAGTATTAGTGCTGCCATTGATGCAGCTGCAGATTACGAAGCCGCCACGGCAGCGATTCCCAGTTCTGATACAATTTTGATCAGTAGCGATAACGGTAATGAAGTTTCCCAGATTCCCAACCGTAGCCTGATGTGGCGGTGCCAAACTCCACAAGCATTTCGACAACGCACCATATCGGCAGCGTATGAAATGGCCATGAAAGACTCTGAGTTTCAAGCCAGTGACGATTGCGGTGTAATCAAGCGCTACCTACCGCACATCAAAATCGGGATTTTCATGGGCAGCGATGAGAATATTAAACTCACCTATGCCCGCGATATGGCTTTCGTTGCAGAACAATTAAAGAAACATTAAAAGAATCGACCTCTCGTACAGTACGAAAGGTCGATTTGGTTTATTATACCATTAGTTTGAGATGAGCTTATTTCGCTTGATTAGATTTGCCTCCACATTTCCACAGAGCCATTGGATGCTCCTTAATTCGAGCAAGAATATCTTCTTCATCAAACAAATACTCTGGGTTATACTCGCCGTTCCGGAATGCTTCCCAAAACAGTAACTCGCGTTCCGTAGGTTGTAACAATGAAGACAGATATTCAACCGACTCTGTTTGCGCTGTTTTCACGTCGAAATATTCACCTCTTCGGAGTACTGGTAGTAAATTTGTTCTAATTTGGTATTGTGAGAGCTGCGTTATTCGGGAGAGGTTGAATTCAACCGGAACATGTTCTGAACCAATTGCACTGTAAAACATCGTACACTTACGCAGGGTTGGTTTTTCGGATTCAGTGAACAAGTTATAATTCATCAGATTGTGAACATCGTACAAATCTCTTGGTGCAGTACGATTTAGAAGTGCCACGATTTTCGATGCAAAGATTTCAATGGGTGCAACACTCAATACCATCAGTTTTGATTCTAACCATGGAAGATTGATCGTTCTCTTGGAAAGGTTCAAAGCATGTGAGCGCAGCATGTAGTTGATTTCGATTTTTAAATTATCTTTCATACCGCCAGCGTTCTTGTATTCATATACAAAGGAATCCAGTGCATGGTAATCTTTTGATTTTATGCTTAGGGTGTAGCCGGATGCTTTCATATATTTTCCAATACTCTCTGTGATAACTCTTCGTTGCTCTATCATTTCCTCACGGGGTAGGTTTAAGGTGAAATCCAGATCGATATCCACTGAAAGGCGAGGGAGGTCGAAGATGGTTAGGTTAATAGCAGTGCCACCCTTCAATGCCAACGTTTTAGAAAGAAATGTATCACTTTCCAAAAAGGAGAGAATATCTACGAGGCGACAGACTTTCTCAAAAGTATCCCTGACAAATCCAAGCTCTTTTGCTTGACGTCCAAGGCTGTTACGATCAAACTGCGTCATGATTTTTTACTCCCTTATCTGTCAGCATGTTCAAATTTTCTGGTGCGAATAGTTTCCATTTATCATGAAGTTTGAAGGCTGTGCGGTCATTTGATAGATACATTTTACTGTTTGAACTATGTTGCTGACACTGTTCAAAGAAGCTATGCGGCAATCGCAAATCATCGTTTAACGACTCGAGAATATAACCGGTTTTTTGATAAAGAAATCCGCTGTCATAGATTGCAAGAATTGAAAGCAACTTAGCCGGATTAAGTGAGGGGATGAGTTGTATACAGCGTAATGTTTCTTCTAATCCTCCGATTTTTTCAAAGTCCGAGATGCTATCTACGACTGCACGCTCCACGCTTGTAACACGTACACCATTGATTTGCTTGACATCGTAGTTTCCACTACGGGAAGAAATCCGCTTATACGCCACCCCGTCGTATTCAAAGTTGCGAAAACGACGATTGGTTGCGACATATATTTCATAAAAAACTTGGTTCGCAAATCCATAAAACTCGAAAGCACTATGATGAGATATACAGGCATCCTCAGCCAGATGCGAAGCGATTTGATAGCGTGTTGGGATTGGTTGTCCTGTCTCCATGCTGATAACAGCATAAAGATCGCGCCGAATTCGTTCGATGTATCCTTTTTGCATATAGGAAGACGCGAGCGAGTTTGCAGATGCATGAGAACCAACAATCTGGACAAGGTCACTATGTGTGAAGCATCCCAATAATGCAAGTTCTTTGTAATATTTCAAGATAATCCCTCCTCTCATCCATTTATATTTTAACACAAAACAATAGAATTGACAACAGTAATGTGTAAATTCAAAAACGATGATTTGTAAAAACGCACAAAGATATAGTAATATAGATAGTTTTGTGTACATTTAATAATTTTCAGTGCCGCTAACCAAAACAGAGGGTACTAAATAGCTCCTTCGGGTCTGCTCTAAAAAAGAATTCCTATTTCACTGCAAACTTTATCAAAATAATACTTCAGTATGTGAAAAAAGCGTGCAAGCTTCATTCAGACGTGGTAAAATAGGCTTAAAATACAATCTACACACGTTGTTGGAGGTATAATAAAACATGAATCTCATAGAACTCTTAAAATCGGCGTTATTGGGACTGGTTCAGGGAATCACCGAATGGTTGCCAATCAGCAGCACCGGTCATATGTTATTGCTAGATGAAGTGATGAAGCTCGATGTCAGCCCGGACTTTATGAGTATGTTCATTGTCGTGATTCAACTAGGCTCGATTTTAGCCTTACTGGTCTTGTATTTCAATAAATTGAACCCCTTTGCTCCCTCTAAAAGTCGCAGACAAAAGCGTGAGACCTTAGAGCTTTGGTTTAAAGTAGCCGTTGCATCCGTTCCCGCAGCGGTGATTGGCCTTCTTTTTGATGACAAAATCGAAGCGTTGTTCAGTGGCTACGTCTCTATTGCCATAATGCTCATCGTCTATGGCGTCTTGTTTATCCTCTTGGAACAACGCAATAAGCGTGTCAAACCACAAATCAGCGAGATTACCGAAATGGGATACGGCACCGCGGCCATGATGGGCGTCTTTCAAGTCTTAGCCCTCGTTCCTGGCACTTCACGCTCCGGTTCAACTATCTTGGGTGGCATTTTACTGGGCTGTTCACGAACCGTTGCAGCAGAGTTTTCGTTTTTTATGGCGATTCCGGTCATGTTTGGGGCTAGTTTATTGCGAATCATCAAATTCGGCTTGGTCTTCAGTTCTGCAGAATGGATGATTTTAGGGGTGGGCACCACGGTTGCCTTTGTGGCCTCGATTCTTGCCATCCGCTTCTTGATGCAATACATTCGCCGCAATGATTTTAGTGTTTTTGGTTGGTATCGCATTCTGTTGGGTGGGGCTGTTTTAGCCTATTTCTTTTTAGTACGAGCGTAAGAGGGGGCTGTGATTATGAAATTAACCGGCAAAGGACGAGCAGGAACCTTAGAATCGGGAGATATTCTCATTGAGGTGGAACCGGCAGCGGGCGAAACCGATATTTTTCTACGCAGCAGTGTGATGCGGTTATACGGTCAACAAATTCGAGCGATTCTACTGCAAACCTTAGAAGAGCTCGATCTGCAAGGAGTTCAACTCACAGCACAAGACAAGGGTGCTTTGGATTGCACGATTAAAGCTCGCTTGCAGACTGCCGTTGCCAGAGCGGGAGGACCGGTATCGCCTTGGCAGGGGGAGGAACAAGTATGAAAAGCCGCCTACGCCGCAGTATGATGTTTATTCCCGGAAATAGCCCTGCTATGCTCAAAGATGCTTTCATCTATGGGGCCGATGCTCTGATGTTTGATTTAGAAGACTCGGTATCGCCTCTGGAAAAAGATGCCGCACGGCAGTTGGTTTACATGGCGTTGAAGACCATCGATTATTCCCCCTGTGAACGTGTGGTTCGAATCAACGCGCTCTCTTCGGCTCATGGTCATGCCGATGTAGAGGCGATGGTGGCAGCCGGGGTGGATGTGATCCGTATGCCCAAAACCGAAACTGCTCAAGATGTGCTGGATTGCGAAGCGGCCATTGTGGCAGCAGAGCTGAAATACAACCGTGCTCCGGGGAGCGTTGGCGTTTTAGCGGCTATAGAAAGTGCTCAAGGGGTGTTGAATGCCATTGAAATTGCCAAGTGTTCGAAACGCTTAGTGGGAATTGCCTTAGGGGCAGAAGATTTCTGTGCCGATCTAGGCGTGCGCCGCAGTGCCGAGGGAAGCGAACTTCAACTGGCGCGGCAAACCATTGTTTTAGCAGCCAAAGCTGCAGGTATCGATGCTTTTGATACCGTGTTCAGCAACGTGGCCGATGAAGAAGGCTTAATCGCAGAAACGATGAAAATCAAAGCCTTAGGCTTTACCGGAAAATCGGTGATCCACCCTAGGCAGATCGAGCCGGTCCACCGGGTCTTTGCTCCTACCGAAGAGGAGATTCGGCAAGCACAACGCCTCATTGTAGCATTGCAGGAGGCGGAGCGACGAGGAAGTGGCGTAGTTGCGGTTGACGGCAAGATGATCGACCGGCCTGTCGTGCTCCGGGCTCAACGAACCTTACAACTGGCAAAAGCTATGGGTGTAGTACAGAATAAGGAGGGATGGTCATGAAACAACCGATGCCTTTTTCTGAGCGAGAAACCCGTTCCCCTAAACTCGTGTCTTCCTTAGAAGAGGCGATTCGTCGAAGTGGCTTACAAGACGGCATGACAATCTCGTTTCATCATCATTTTCGCGAGGGGGATCAGGTTTTAAACCAGGTTATGGATGTGATTGCCCACATGGGATTTCGTAATCTGAAAGTCGCCTCCTCTTCTTTGAGCGATGTTCACGCGCCCTTGCTAAAGCACATTCAAAATGGTGTGGTCACAGCGTTGGAGAGCTCCGGTTGCCGGGGAGTGCTTGCCGAAGCGATATCCGCCGGTGTATTACCGACCCCCATGCTTTTTCGTAGCCATGGTGGGCGGGCAGCTGCGATTGCCAGGGGGCAGTTGAAGATTGACGTTGCTTTCTTAGGGGCTTCGGTCGCCGATGCCTTTGGCAATGCTGCAGGAACCTATGCCGGACCATTACCGGATGGCGTTACTCCTTCACTTTGTGGAAGTCTGGGGTATGCCAAGGTCGACGCACGGTATGCCAAGCAGACCATCATCATCACCAATTGCCTGCTACCTTACCCTTGCGTGGGTCAAGGAATCAGCGAAAGCGATGTAGACTGGGTAGTCTTAGTAGATTCCATTGGTGATTCCAAGAAGATTTCGGCAGGAGCCACTCGTTACAGCCAAGATCCCCGAGATTTATTGATTGCGCGCAAAGCAGCTCAAGTGATTCTGCATTCGGGCTTCTTTTACAACGACTTTTCTCTGCAGACCGGAACCGGCGGGGCTTCGCTAGCCGTCACTCGTTATTTGCGTGAAGTGATGGTCGCGGGAGACATCCGAGCCCGTTATGCGCTAGGAGGGATTACTGCGGCGATGGTGCAGTTGCATGAAGAGGGCTACATCGAAAAGCTGATGGACGTGCAGGACTTTGATTTGGAAGCGGCGCGTTCGTTGGCAAGAAATCCACATCATTATGAAGTCGATGGCAATCAATACGCCAACCCCTATGATGCGGGTTCGTTAATCCACCAATTAGATGTGGTGGTTTTGTCTGCGTTAGAAGTGGATGAGGATTTCAACGTAAACGTGCTCACCGGTTCCGATGGCGTGATTCGTGGCGCAGTCGGTGGACACCCGGATACCGCTTCTGGGGCAGCTCTGACCGTGGTAGTAACCCCTTTGTTGCGGGGGAGAATTCCCTGCGTGGTGGAGAAGGTAACGACGCTCTGCACCCTGGGAGAACATGTAGATGTTTTGGTGACTGACCGAGGAGTTGCCGTGAACCCAAGCCGACCTGAAGTGGCGGCTCGTTTAGAGCGTGCCGGTATAATTTTGACCGGAGCACATCAACTGAGAGCCTTAGCGGAGGCCATTGCCGGGAAACCGGAACCGCTTCCCTTTGGTTCAAAGGTCAGAGCTCATGTTTTGGCACCCGATGGCACCTTGCTGGATACAATACGGGAGATCGGTCATGAAAAATCCGCCTCGGGAGATTAGTCTGGCTGAACTGCTTCAGGCACGAGAACGGCGTCAGCAGTACCGAGAACAATTGTTAGAACGTTTTGGCAAGCCGGTAGTCTGCCTAATGGTGAACCAACCGGGAGCTCAAAAAGTGACGGATGCGGCGGTGCTTGTTTTTCGCGAGGGTCAGCGGCAAATGCGGAAGCTGAAGGTTATCGGGTTGTATGAAGAAGAACGACGGCTCAATACCGGATGGGAAGGCTTTTGGGTTTTTCATGCAGAGGCCTTGACTTTGAAAGAGCAGTTGATAGCTTTGGAAGAGAAACACCCGTTGGGGCGATTGTGGGATTTTGATGTTTGGGATCCTCGTCAAGGTCCGCTTAGTCGAGAGGAAATGGGATGGCCTGCGCGTCGGTGCTTGCTATGTTCCGCCTCGGGTGCAGAGTGTGCGCGGAGCAAACGACATACACTGGAGGAATTAGACAAGGAGATTCAGCGGATTACGGAAGCTTGGTTGCAAAGAAAGGATGACGAAAATGCCGGAATTGAAAGCGTGGGAAACGGGAAATGCTGCTGAGTTGCGTAGCTTGCCTTTGTCCTTACCGGAAATACGTCATCGGGTTGAAGTGTTTGTAAGGGGGCAAGGGTTAACCTTAGCTCCCTTAGATTATTGTGCAGGGTTGTTTTTTGGCGATGAATTGGTTGCGGTGGGGGGTTACCGCGCTAATACCATGATGAACTTCGCTGTTTTACAAGATGCGCAAGGCTATGGTTGGATGAATCGGCTGGTGGATCACTTGAGAGAACAGTTGTTCTTGCAAGGGGTCGAGCACTTGTTCGTCTTTACCAAGCCGGAACATCGTTTGGTTATGGAAGGGTTCGGGTTTTATGCACTCATGGAAACCGAGTCGGTTTTGTTTTGTGAGAATAAACCGTTTGGGATGGTGCGCTTTTGCGAGCGGCTGAAGTCCTATGCTTTGTTAGATGGGGTTTCCGGGGCCATTGTCATGAATGCGAATCCCTTTACCTTGGGTCATTTGTATTTGGTGGAGACGGCAAAGAAACAATGTGATCGGCTGCATGTTTTTGTGGTAGAGACCGAGGCCTCTGAATTTGGGTTCGCCGACCGCTTGGCTATGGTTTCACAGGGTGTGGCTCATTTGAAGGAAGTTTATGTGCACGCCGGAGGGCCGTATCTGATTTCGGCAGGGGTATTTCCGGATTACTTCCTGAAAAATCCCGGAGAAGCTGCAGCTGTGCAAGCCGAGTTGGATGTGCGATTATTTGGTCAATATTTAGCTCCGGCTTTGCGAAGTAGCATACGTTTTGCAGGCGAGGAGCCCTTAGACCCGTTGACGGCGCAATATGTAGAGGCGATGAAGAGCGTACTACCCGCATATGGCATGGAAGTGCGGATTATCCCACGGATTAACCATGGAGGGGAGCCGATTTCTGCGAGTCGGGTTCGCCGCTACTTGAAGAATGAACAGTGGAACGAACTTAAAGAACTGGTGCCAATCAGCACGTACCAGTATTTGCAACGATACAAGGGGTTGTCCAGGCAAGACTTCGGGCATGGAGGGAACGCGCATGCAACATAGTTCTTTGCAACGGAGTCCTGCAGAAATTGGAGCCTTGGCGTTGAAGGCGTTACGAACGGAAGCGCTGTTGACACCAAAGCCTGGGTTGGTGGACAGGAATAATAATGGGGCACATGCCGATATGGATTTAGCATTGCTATTACACAGTGCCGAGGTCTTGCATCCGTTTTTTGTGGAATTGGCGGAAGTTGGGTGCACGCACAGATTGGAGTTCCCCCACAAGATATTTGCCGCCTCACGGGGCATTGGCATACGAGCGGAAGCAGAAATGCTCCAGGCGACCAGGGGAATCAATACCCATAAGGGAGCCTTGTTTGGTTTAGGACTGCTCTGCTCTGCTGCCGGTGTTTTAGGGGAAGAAACCGAGGTTGAATCGCTCTGTGCTTATGTAGCAGAAATGACCAAAGGGATTACGGCGCGCGAAGGGGTAGAAAAGCAGTGGACGCGGCTGCCGGAAAGTGTGCGGTTGCAAATGAGTGGAGCGCGTGGGGAGGCAGAAAGTGGCTTTTATCACGCCAGAAAAATTGGAATACCGGTCTATTTCAAAGCACTCCAGTGGGGTCTGTCTCAAGAAGAGGCAGCTCTGCGGGCACTTTTACAGCTGATGTCCTGCCTTATGGATACCAATCTTATGAGGCGAGGGGGACAAGCCGCCGTCCTCTATGTGCAGCGTAGAGCCGAAGAAGTCTTGCATCATTTTTCAATCTCAGAGGTGGAGAATTTTGATCGGGAAATGATTCAGGCCAATTTGAGTCCCGGTGGCAGTGCCGATTGCCTTGCCATAACCTTGTTCCTTTCTGCCTTTGTTCGGGGACGGTTCTCTCCCAAAATAAGCTTCACTGAGACATTGAGAAGCTCCAAGTTTTAATTTGGTAGGTACGTATTATTTGCAGAAAGTAGGTGGAGCCATGCAGCCTTACGCTATCCTTTTGATTCATGGTTTTGGAGGAGGCCTTTGGGAGCTCGCTCCTTTGGAGGCGGAATTCGGTAAATTAGGGATACCTTGTTGCAGTTTTACGCTACCTGGACATGATGATAAGGGTAAGATTCACGGGATTCGCTCAGAAGAACCTTTTGGAACGGAGGTGCTCAAAGAATATGATGGGCTCCGGTTGCAAGGGCTACCGGTGGTCGTGATTGGCTTTTCCATGGGGGCGCTGCTGGCGGGTTGGTTGGCTTCGGTGCGTAGTCCCAAGGCGTTGGTATTAATCAATACACCGGTGGATGTTGGTCAACCCGAAGCGGTGTTGCATTGGATGAAAGCGGATTTGGTCAACAAGAACACGCGGTATACTCAAATGATGCTGCAAAATGCTCTGCGGCAAAGGCCCGATGTGAATCTGCTGTTTTTGAAAGTGCGCAAGCGGTATTTGCCGGCTCTCAAGAGAGTGGCTGTGCCGGTCTTTCTGGCGCAATCACAATGGGATGAAACGGTGCAACCACAGAGTGTTCAGAAGGTAGCTGCGATGATCAAAGGCGAACAAGTGAAGTTGAAGATATACCCGAACAGCCGGCATCATTTGTGTAACGGCCCCGATTTTCCAGATTTTTTGCAAGATCTAAAGATTTGGCTTAATGACTTGGGGACGGTTCTCTCCCCTCTGGTTTTACCACAAAATTGACAAAGCATGGCTTAACTGTTTGTATTACAAGTATAATAAGGATTTCAAGTATCACAAGTATGATAAGTAGGATGTAGGATAAAAGATAAGCAGGAAAATAATTTTTCAAACCCCTTCAGGGGGTTTTTTTGTTGAGAAATTTCACAGAGGGGTCAGACCCCAGTGCGAAATTTTCTTCTGCGAAATTTTAAAGCAGTTTCGTAACGGTGCAAATACCAAATAACAGGAAATTATTTAAGGGAGAGAACCGTCCCCAAGATTACCTTTTGTTGAGCCACTTAAGCCACTATGCATTTCCTACAGGAAGCAGCGGGTTGTGTCTCTTGACTTTGTGAAGAATTTCGCTTATGATGATGGTGAAAAAAGTAACGATTGTATTTTTTGGAACAGATACGAGGTGAACCGCGATGCTCGCTCTCGACGAAACAGCCCTTTCGGTCTTGCTGAAGACGGCTTTGTTCAAGAACCTCAGCTCAGAGCAGTTACAAACCCTCTTGAACCATCGCGGGAGCGTACGCGAGTTTGTTTCCGGTGAGATTGTATACGACCCACAACACTTTCAGCGCGCCATTGGCATTGTTCTAAAAGGGCGGCTCAAGGTCAGCACAGAAAGCGAAGTTGTGTTAAATCAGCTCAATGTTGGATCCATGTTTGGAGTTGCCGGGTTGTTCTTGGATCGTGAAGAGTATGTTACCCTGATTCGTGCATTGAGTCCATCTCAAGTCTTCTTTTTAACAGTAGAAGATTTGGAGAGTCTCTTCAAAGAAGAACACCTCATCTGCAAAAACTATCTTCGCTTTTTAAGCCAAAGAATCGTCTTTTTAAATCAACGAATCAGCAGTTTTGTTGCTCCCAACCCTGCAGAAGCCCTTTACGCGTTTCTGACTCGCTTGTCCATTGCAGCAGAATCGGAGACATTTCATCTACCTTTATCGAAACAGGAAATCTGTCGTCAGCTGAACATTAGTCGAACCACACTGTATCGTGCTTGGGATCAGCTGAAGCAAGAAGGCTATCTGCTTGAACATTCCGATAGTTCTTTAGAAATCGCAGTCAAATGAAACTTTAGGAGGATATCCCTTTGAAACATTCACTTACTAAAACAACGCTGTTCTTGATCGCCATGCTTCTCTTACTTTCCGCATGTAATCCGGTCACTCCCACTCCGGTTGAGAAAATCAATATTCGCGTCGGGGCTCTAAAGGGTCCTACCGCTTTGGGTATGGTTCAGCTCATCGAGAATGCTGCCGCTAAAACTACAAAAAATGATTATACCTTCACTTTGGTCGGAGCTCCCGATGAAATCAGTGGCAAGCTTATTTCCGGTGAACTGGATATGGCGGCAATTCCTGCCAATTTAGCAGCAGTGTTGCACAATAAAACAGAGGGCAAAATTCAAATGGCCGCTGTCAATACCTTAGGCGTCTTGTATTTGCTCGATACCGGTGAAACGATTCAAAGTATGCAAGATTTAGCTGGCAAGACCCTATATGCCACCGGTCAAGGTTCTACCCCTGAATTCGCCATCAACTATTTGTTGCGTGCCAATGGCTTAGAACCGGGCACCGATGTAGAAGTGATATATAAAAGCGAACATGCTGAAGTCGCAGCTCTCATGGAGGCAGGCACTGTAGAGTACGCCTTGCTTCCGCAACCGTTTGTAACCTCGGTCGTAAACAAAGGGACTGCGCGGGTCGCCTTAGACTTTACCGAAGAGTGGCAAAAAGTTGGAGAAGAAGGCAGCCAATTGGTCATGGGAGGATTTGCTGTGCGAAAAGAGTTTTACGAGCAGAATCCACAAGCGGTACAGGATTTCTTAACGGAATATGAAACCTCCGTCGCTTTTACCAATGAAAATGTAGCAGAAGCGGCCGCCTTGAGCGGAAAATATGAGATTATCGCAGAAGCAGTCGCTAAAACCGCGATTCCTGAATGCAATATCGTGTTTTTTGAAGGTGAGGAAATGCAGACCATGACCGATGCTTTTTTGAAGGTCTTGTTTGAAGCAGATCCCAAGTCTGTCGGCGGTACACTTCCATCGGCGGAATTCTATATTAAATAATCTTTGTGGGAGGGCGTTGCATGAGAGGCTTCGGAAAAAAACCTCAGCCATTGAAACCCTTGCATGCCTCCCTCCTATTTGGGGCTGCAGTAGGGTTTTGGTTGTTGGTTTGGCATATGATTGCAAGGCGCGTCCAACTTTCTCTCCTGTTGCCTACTCCCCTGGAAACCTTTCAAACGCTTGGGAAGATCCTAAGGCAAGCAAGCTTTTGGCAGGTTACCTTCACCAGTTTGTTGCGCATTTTTGCAGGCTTCTTCTTAGCCGTAGTGATGGGCACCCTTTTAGGCAGCTTGACTGCCTTTCTACCAGCTGTAAGAGCTTTTGTGGCGTTACCGATGAATATTGTGAAAGCGACACCGGTTGCCTCTTTTGTAATCCTGGCCTTAGTGTGGTTGCCGTCGCAGCAACTATCCCTTTTCATCTGCTTTCTGATGGTGCTTCCCTTGGTTTGGAGCAATGTAGAAACAGGGTTGCTGCAAGTGGATGAGTCCCTTTTAGAGATGGCGAGGACGTATCAATTAGCACCGGGAACGATCTTGAAAACGATTTATGTGCCTGCGCTCCGACCTTTTTTTGTGAATGCCTTGCTCTTGGGGTTTGGGTATGCCTGGAAATCGGGCGTAGCCGCAGAAGTCTTGGGGTTGCCGGTTTGGGGAATCGGCACGAAGCTTTATCAGGCAAAAATCTACTTGGAAACACCGGAGCTCTTCGCCTGGACCTTGGTTGTAATCGGTATCAGCTTGCTGGCTGAGTTTATGATGGCCTTTTGGCTGAAAAGAGAAAGAAGGAAATGAAACCTATGAATCTGCAATCTGTCAGCTTTACCTATGAGAAAAAGCAAGTGTTGCGTGATTTTTCGTTGGATTTACCCGCAAAAGGGATTGTTGTCGTCATGGGTCACTCCGGATGCGGCAAAACTACCTTACTGCGTTTAATCGCCGGGCTGGAATCTCCACGAGCTGGGCAGATTTTACATGCGGCAAAACGTCCGGCCTTTCTTTTTCAAGAGGATCGTTTGTTACCGCAACTCACGGTTTGGCAAAACATTATGCTAATTCAACCCAAGGGTGGTGCGGCTGAGGTGGAACGTCGGCTACAGCAGTTGGGATTGACCGAGGAAGCCCATGCGTATCCCGATCAACTGTCTGGCGGTATGAAAAGAAGAGTCGCATTAGCTCGTGCTTTGTGTTATGATGGTGATGTATTGATTTTGGATGAACCTCTGAAAGGCTTAAGCCCGGAACATCGCCGCCAATTATGGCCGGTTCTTATGGCGGAAGGAGCAGCGCGGTTGGTGTTATGGGTTAGTCACGATGATGAAGAAGCGGCAGGAGTGGCCGACCGAGTAATTCACTTGTCGGGTTTACCCCTCAGAGTGACCTATGATTTGAACCGTGCAGAACTGAAAAAGCCAATGGTTCAAGGTCACTCCCTGCGTGTGGCCGAGGATTAGAGCGTTCACCCCTAAACAAGGAGTGAGGATTTGTTAAAGGATTACTTTTATAAGCGCACATTGAAAGTCGATGGGCGTCAGGTGGGACCTGGGAATTTGATCAAACCTTCGGCCCTGATTTGGATTTTCATGGAGACCAGCGAAGCGCATATGAGTGCAATGGGTTGGAATCATAGGCGACTTGCGGAGTCTGGGCTTGCTTTTTTGATTATTCACAATAAAACAGAGTTGACGCGTCTGCCCGAGTTTGGTGAAGAGCTCCTAGTGGATACAGCGCCTATTGGATGCCACGGTGCTCAGTTTTACCGAGGGTTTCGATTGATGGCAAAAGAGGGAGAAATCGGGCGGATGACGCAAACCAGTGTGCTCGTCCACGCTGAAACGCATCAGCTGATGCGACCGAAAGAGTTTTATAAGCTGGGCATCTTCCCGGAAGCGAAAGTGGATAAAAGATGGATTGTTACTGCACCCGAGCAACCAGAACATTTGATGCAACTGGGTCAGCGGACGATTTATTATTCCGATTTGGATTACAACAATCATCTCAATAACACGATTTATGCAGACATTATCATGGACTTTTTGCCCGAGTTCACAGCAGAACGGAGATTCAGCCATTTGCACATACAGTACTTGAGCGAAGCATTATTGGGAGATACATTGCTTATGGAAGGTGCACGTCTCGCAAATGGAAGCTATTATCTGCAAGGCAGTCACGCTCGAGGTCTCTGCTTTAAGTCCTTGATTGTTTAGGTTGTTGAGGTTGGGGACGGTTCTCTCCCCTCTTAAATTACCATTTATTTAACATTTGCTTCGAGTCACAGCATTGACAATCTAAAAATAGAATTACACTAGAAGAATAAGTAAAAAAAAGCACGATTCGCCTCTTTGCAGAGGACGAATCGTGTTTCTTTATTGAGTGATATTGAACACGTGTTAAATGCTAAAATATGTTTCACTACATGTCTGAAAGTATCAATCTATACCCCTGCATATGCATATGGTTGCTGACGCAGGGCTATTTGGGTGAAGTATTAAATCAAAGCGACTGGTAATAAAGTGGAAAAAATCAAAGGGAGAGAACCGTCCCCTAGATGATCAAGGTTTCTTCGATTTTGGTTTGCATTTGCGATTGAGCGTTGCGTTCTAATTGCATCATGGTGTCCAACTGTGACAACACACCATCTACTTGTGCAATGACATTGTCAACATTCTCGCGGGCCTTGTTGATTTTGGTTTGCATGAAGAAATCCATGAAAAAGCCATCGAAGAAGAAGTCGGCAAATTTGCTAAAGCCGTCGATTTGAATCTGTGTCGGTCCGGTGATGCGAATATCCAGCAATTCGGTTTGGAAGCGGCGTAATTCACTTTCGGCTCGGGCGACTTGGCGTTTGGCTTCGTCGATATGAGAATGTTTGATCATGGTGCTGATAATCCCACCGCCAACCATGTCAAAAATCCCCCAGCCAGCGGCAGAGTTTAGGCTACCGGCGATACTTTGCAATGCTTGCAGTGCGGTGATTCCTGCTGCTTGAGCTTCTTCAATTTCTCTTTGGTTACGTCGGCTAATCTCCAATTGCTCCTGCAGCAACCGCAAGGTCTCGGCGGTTTTACCGGGCTGCTGGGCAGCTTCTCGTTGCCGTTCGGCAAACCGCCGTTTGTATTCAAGCTCAGAAGCCTTACAATCTTTTTCCTCTTGCTTTAATTGATCAATCTGGTAGCGCACATCGTCTACCCGGTCAAGCGCCTGCTGATACGCTATGGCCGCTTCAACCGCTTCTTGCTCTTCTTTGTCTAAGCGATCATAGTAGTTCCCGGTAACTCCGGCCAAAAAACGACTGAAGCCCATGTTCTTAAGGCGTTCCACGTCGGCTTCTTCACGATCTAAAGCCAACCCCAAACGGTCCACCTCATCTTCTAAGTCTAGTAACTGCTCTTCTAACTCTAGAATCATCCGCTGCACTTTCTTAGCCCGGTCAACTCTCTCTTTTAAATCCCGCAATGAAGGTGCAGGTGCTTTTTTTTGTGGTTCCATGGTTATTCTTCCCTCTTTTATGCTAAATGTGATTTGAACCAGGCCAAGGTTCTCTGCCAACGGTCCACAATATAGGACGGTTTGACGAACCCATGATACTGATCCGGATACTTGACATAAACGGTTTCTTTGCCTAAACGCTTCAGCGCATAATAGAATTGCTCACTTTGGTCTTGGGGGCAACGAACATCACTACTGCCATGTAAGATCAAGGTGGGCGTTTCGACCTGACGAACAAACGTAATCGGACTGCGCGACATGACGGTAGGAATATCGTCAACAACAAATCCGCCATGCAAGCCTTCGCCATAGACTTGAGCGTCGCTGACCAAGGCTAAGGTCAACCAGTTCGAAATGATAGCACCGGCAACGGCGGCTTTAAAGCGTTTGGTCTGGGTCACAACCCAAGAGGTCATGAAACCACCATAACTCCAGCCGGTAACCATTAAGCGATTCGCATCGGCGACACCCATTTGAATCACATGGTCAACGCCTTTCATAATATCTTCGTAATCTTTTCCACCCAAATCTTGTACGCATCCCATGGCAAAATCGGCACCGTAGGTCACGCTACCACGGGGATTGGTAAAGACCACCGCAAATCCATGGTTGGCAAAGAGCTGGAAGGGGAATTGATAACTGTCGGTATAAACCCCGGTGGGACCGCCGTGAATGCTCAAGACGGTGGGAACCGGTTGCCCTGGGCTATAGTCGAGTGGTCGAACTAAGAAGCCGTCAATCGGCCAGCCATCTGCCCCTTCATAGGTGAAACGTTCCACCGGCAAAGGAGGATATTTTTCTAAAAAGGCTTTATGAACGTGAGTCAGTACACGAGCTTTCCCATCTTTGGCCACAAACAGCTCTGCTGGGTGGGTGAAGTCTTCACTTAGGAAAACCATAGTGCCATCTTGTGCGATTTCCATGCTGCTGACCATGGCGAGAGCCCCTTCGACTGCCGGATGTTCATCGTCAATTTCTCCGTTGGCGTAAGGAACCACGCTAATGGCATTGCTACCCTTCCAGGCACGTACATGCATTATTTGGCCACTCTTGGGGTTGAAACGCAGATTGCTGCGCATCCCGTCATCCAAAGGAGTCAAACAGGTTACGTGTTCCGAAGCGAGCGGTAGGGATTGATTTAAAGGAGCATACCATAAACGACTAGGGCTGACTCCGCTGGGGTAAGAGTTATCGCTACCCAACCAAAGCAGGCCTTTCCCATCATCGACCACCACCATTTGACTGAGAGTGCCGTCAAAATCCAGTACCTTCTGGTTCAAACCACTTGCCAGCGGCAATAGTCGCACCTCTGTAAGGTTTACGACTCTGTTACTGTCGTATTTGGTGACGCTGTAATAAAGAGCACTGCCGTCTTGATTCCAAACCATTTGGCCAATACGTTCTTTGCCTTGGGTGTGTGGTAAACAGGTATGGTCTGGATTTTGCCATTCAAGAATGTAAATCTGGGGATATGTATGGTGAATGTATCCTTTGCCATCGGCACGGTATGCCATTTCTTCAATGACCAAAGGCGCATCTTTCTTTTCTTCTTTGCCCCCTCTGTCATACAGCTCTTTCGGTTCGCCGGGGTATCTCGGCCCTTCCGGGACGGGTTGGTTGGAAATAAATGCGACCTTACTTCCATCGGGACTGAACAAAGCAGCACCACTGGGGCTAACTTCGGTGCCGATGAGAGCCGCCTCGCCTCCTTGTATGGAAATGGTATAGAATTGAGATTTCCCCTTCTCACCGCGAGAGGAAGTGAATAGGATAGTTTGGTCGTCCGGCGCAAAGCGGGGGTTGCTATCTTTTCCACTTTGGGTGAGCTGCTTTGGTGGAGTGGAGCCATCGGTAGGAACAAGCCAAAGATTGGTCAGTTTTTTGTCCTCTTTCAGAACAGTCTCACTCACCACGTAAACGACCCACTTGCCGTTCGAGGAAATTTGAGGATCACTGATCGTTTTCATTTCAAAGAGATGAGCAGCGTGTAAAATGGATTTCATAAAGCGCACTCCTTTCAGATTGGGTGTTTCGAGTCATGATTTCTAGATTCGATTCCGAGCCAAGTTCCCCTTCTTTCCATAGAAGATGTGCAGAAAAAAAACGCCGCTCTGTCAATGTGACAGAGCGGCCATTTAAATGGAAAAACAGAACAAAGCATATAAAAAAGAGAGGAGGAAATATGAGAACCATGAAATAAAAAAGGAAGACCACCGATGAAAGATCGGAGACCTTCCGCAGAGCCTTTTATTCTCACGGTGTACGTTTTACAAGTGTAAAACGCGGTTTCGCTTGGACCAAACCAGCTTCAAGAAGCTGTTGGAACCCTAGAAACCCTCTCACATTGTGCGCGAATCAAGCGCAACTTCAATATACCATAGCTTTCTGGGTTTGTCCAGTAAAATGACAGAAAAACTCAAAAGCCTTAGAAAAATTGAAGCCATAATCGGAGGATGAAAAAGGATTTCAGTGTTTTATATTCCAAATGCAGTAAATAGGAACATATATACAGGAAGAAACATGAGCCCGATCAAGGTCGAGAGAGAGACTGCGGTGGCAGCAAACTCGGTATCGGAGCCATACATCGCAGCAACAATGGGAGCTTGTGCCATGGCGGGCATCGCAGATTGGATGATTGTGACTCTGGCAATAATGCCTTCGATATGAAAGAGTTTCATTAACGCTACTGTGATTAGCGGGGAGATGATGAAACGTCCAATGCATACGATGATGAGATTACGGGAGACCTTAAGATTCTTAATGCCTAAACCTGCTAAGATATGACCGATATAGATCAAGGCCAAGGGCGTGCTCATGCTACCAATATAGCGGGTGGTATCCATAATGACTTTTGGCATTTGAACGCGGAACAAGATGAGAATAAAACACGATACAAGAGTGATTAGAGCAGGGCTGAGAATTTTCTTGACGGTTTCCTTCCAATTAACATTTTCCCCCGGATTTGCATCCCGACGAATGTAGGGAGCGGCAATCCCCCAAAATAAAATACTATTGGCGGCGAAGGTCAATAATGCATAAGGGGCGGCTTCATTACCGAAAAGGGCAATGCAAACCGGTAAACCAACAAAAATGGTATTGGAAAATCCAAAGAGGGCCGAAAAAACACCACGTTGACCTTTTGGAATCTTCAAAAGAATGGCAATAGGAAACGAAATCGCGAAGGTTGCAGATATTGAAAGAAACGGTGCCAACAAAGCAGGACCTGCAGTTTTGAGGCCTTCCAATGTAAAATAACCCATCATATTGTTGATTAGGGTGGCAGGCACCACATATGTTACCACCAAGGTGGCAATAAACTTAGCGATTTTCTCATCGATCAGTTTGGTTTTGGTTAAGTAGAAGCCAAAAGCGATCATAGCAAAGATAGTGAGAACGATGTTCATGGTATTGAGCATGGGGGCCTCCTTGATCACGAATAGTTTGCGTACTGAGCTATTATACGCTTTATTGCTGGCAATGGCAAGCCACTCGATGCCCCTTTGCTAAAACTTGAATCGGAGGACGTTGAGTGCGGCAGAGATTACTGGATTTAGGGCAGACTTCTGCATAGGGACAACATTCAGCAGAAGCGACTCCCCAGCCAATCACCTCTTGAGGAGGAGACCCTTCGATTAAATTTGCTGCCGCCAACAGCGATTGTGTATAAGGATGGATGGGGTTGCGCAGAAGCTCTTCAGTGGGTGCTTCTTCCATGAGACTGCCCCGATACATCACTAAAATCCGGTCAGCCAGCCAGGAGACCACATGCAGATCATGCGAAATAAAGAGCATTGAAAGCTGATATTTTTGCCGTAATTCCTGAAGAAGATTTAAAATTTGAGCCTGAATCGATAAATCCAGTGCCGAAACCACTTCATCGGCAATGAGTAAAGCCGGTTCTACCAACAACGCGCTCAAAATGGCAACACGCTGCCGTTGGCCACCGGAAAGTTGGTGGGAATAACGGGTTAAGTAACTGTCGTCTAAGCCCACGTCCACGAGTTGCTGACGAATATAGTCCCGACGTTGCTGTGCAGTTCCGTAAAGGTTGAATCCAATCAGAGGCTCCCTGAGGATTTGCTCAATTGTGAGAGAAGGGTTTAGAACCTGCTGGGGGTCTTGGAAGATCATTTGGATCTGACGCCGAAAAGGCTTAAAATCATAATCATCTAAAGGCAGAAAATCGGTGCCGTTGAGCAAGATTTTCCCGGAGTCCGGCGTCAACAAGCGAGCAATCATCCGTGCGGTCGTAGTTTTCCCACATCCGGACTCGCCAATAAGACCCAAAACCTCTCCTTTTTCCAGCTGGAAATCAAGATGGTTGACGGCGATGAAACGATTGGGTGCAGAGAACAAAGAAGTTTTCGAAACAGGATAGGTTTTCAGAAGATCCTGAACCTGCAATAGTGGAGGTTGACTGGGAGGCACGGTTTCACCGCCTTTCAAGACCGAGGGTAGTTGCACAAAACCCAATGGTCGCCTTGCTCGTGTTTTTGAACGGCAAGATCACATTGGGGGGTATGAAACGGGCACCTCGGAGCAAAATTACAGGGAATCGATCGTTGTTCCAGCGGGGGTACAATGCCTTCGACAATCTCCAATGGCTGTCCTTTGCGGTGAAAACTGGGTTTCGATTCCAACAATGCTAAGGTATAAGGATGCAAGGGCTTTTGTAGCACTAAATCGGTAGGTCCACTTTCCACAATTTCACCGGCGTAGAGGACCATAGTTCGTTCACATAATGAATGTACAACTTGGATATTATGGGAAATCATCAATAACGTCAGATGATGTTTTTGTTGTAGATTGCGGATGACATTAAGAATTTGCTGTTGTGTGGTCAAATCCAGAGCGGTGGTAGGCTCATCTGCCAAAAGCAAACGAGGTTTCGGCAACATCACCATAGCCAACATCACCCGCTGTCGTTGTCCACCGGACATTTGATGCGGGTATTTTTTCATGACTTCTTTCGGATTGTCTAAATCAACCTCTTCTAAACTTTCGAGAATCCGTTGTTCTTGGGCTTTCGGGTCTTGAATGTCACGGCAATGCAACTTGACAACTTCTCTGAGTTGGTAGCCAATGGTCAAAAGTGGATTCAGCGAAGTAGCAGAGTCTTGAAAGACCATCGTTATATCAAAACCGCGGTAGGAGCGCAACGCTTCTTCACTGATCTGCGTCAAATCCACACCATCAAAATAAATATGTCCTTGGCTTCTTTGAACTTGTTCAGGAAGGAGTCCTGCAATCGCTTGAGCGGTCAAACTTTTACCACTACCGGATTCACCAATTAAACCCACGCTGTCACCCACGGCAAGAGAAAACGATAGATCCTGAACTGCCGGGTAATACTGACCTAAGTGAGGAACCGATACACTGAGATGCTCGACTCTTAATAACTCCTTTTTCGTTTCCATCTTTAAGAGTCCTTTCTGCGGCGGTCGCCTAAATCACGTAAGCCGTCACCCAGCAAATTGAATCCCAAAACCAAGAGGGTGATCGATAAACCGGAGCCAATCGCTAGCCAAGGGGCGTTAAACAAATAATTCTGTGCTTCCGAAAGCATTTTTCCCCAGCTGGGGTCCGGTGGTTGCACCCCTAACCCCAAATAGGATAAGCCGGCTTCGGTTAGAACGGCATTGGCGAACCCCAGCGAAGCCGTTACCAAGACAGAGGACCGCAGATTGGGTAAGAGATGTAAAAACAGAATTCGCGCACTGCCGATCCCAATCAGTTGCGTCCATTGCATGTAATCCATGTTCTTCAATTGCATGGCACTGCTTCGAGCCATACGGGCATATAAAGGGATTGCTAAAAGCGATATTGCAAAAACAGTCACGGCCATACCGGATCCAAATACGGAAATCAACATCAAGGCTAAAAGAAGGCTCGGAATCGCTTTCATGGCATCGAGAATCCGTACGACGACGATATCGAACCAACCGCCATAATAACCGCAGGTCAACCCTAAAGGCACCCCAATTAAAAGCCCCGCGGCTACAGAGGCACTCCCCACCAAGAAAGCAGTTCGAGAGGCCAACATCAGCCGGCTGAGCACATCTCTGCCTAAGTGATCTGTGCCAAGCCAATGGAGCATTGAGGGGCTCTGTAGCTTGGCGATGGCACTGGGCGCATTGGGCGGATATGGAGTCCAAAAGAAGCTAACGATCATGAGGCCCAAAAGAAAACTGATCATTGCAAAACCAATGGCATAGGAGGGACTGCGTCTTAGATTTCGAAACAAGGTTTTCATGACTCTTCCCCCTTGTCGCGTATACGTGGATCGATTTTGGCGCTGAGTAGATCGACCAAGAGGAAGCCTAACGTTACAACCACAGAAATATAAAGGGTGATTCCTTGCACCAAGGGCAAATCGCGATTTCGAATCGCGGTCTGTAGTAGCTGACCAACACCCGGTATGGAAAAGGTGGATTCTATAACGATTGATCCGGTCAGAATATTGACCAAAATCACCCCTAAAATGGTCAGCACCGGTAAGAATGCATTGCGCAGTACATGACGAAACAAGATAACGTTTTCGCTTAAGCCCTTATTTCGGGCAGTGCGAACGTAATCTTGTAGCATTTGATCCAGCAAAGAGGCTCTTAAATAGCGCACGACAATGGCAATGGAAGAGAAGCTGATTGCAATTCCCGGCAATAACATGGAACGCATAAAGCCCAAAGGACTGACATTCCAAGGCACATAACCGTTGATCGGTAACCATCCTAGTTTGACACCGAAAATCAACATTAGCATGATCGCGAGCCAAAAGGAGGGAATGGCGATTCCCAATTGTGTGATGCCGTTGACCAAAAGGCCTCCAGTGCTTCGGCTATGCCTTGCTAACCAGATTCCCAGAGGTATGGAAATAACCACGATTAAGATAAAAGACCAAATGGCCAACGCCAGCGTATTCGGCAGGCGTTGACCAATCAATTCTTGTACAGGAAGTCTGAAACGGATGCTGGTTCCCAAATCTCCTCGCGACAAAGCTACCACCCAATTGAGATAACGGCGCATCGGTGGTTGATCTAAACCCAATTCTTCTCGCAGTAAAGCTTCTAAAGCAGGGTCAGCTTCCTGACCCAAACGAGACAAAACCGGATCGCCTGGTATCACCTGAAAGACGTAGAAAATCATAATGCTGACCAAAAACAACGTCATTAGGCTGGATAATAAACGAGTCCACAACGAACGAGGAATGGGGATCAACTCCTTTAGGAAAGGCAATTATTTAACGGTGACCGTCTTCATATCAATAAAGCCGATCGGGTAGGTGAGCAACCCGCTGAGTCGATTGTTGACAGCGCGATACAAGGTAGGATCCATAATGAAGACCGCAACGGCATCATCGGTCAAAATTTGTTGAGCTTGGTTATATAATTCTCTGCGGGCGTCCATATCGCCGGTTTGGCGAGCTTCTTTGATAATGGCATCATATTCGGGGTTGTTGTATTTGTAGAAGTTGCGGCGGAAGGTGGATTCAAAACGTCCTAAGACGGCATCGGGATCCAATTTTCCGGTAAGCCCAACAATTGACGCTTCGTAAAGGGCCGATCCGTAGACTTCACTTAACCAGGTATTCCATTCAATAGGAACAATGTTCATGGTCACACCAATTTCTTGCAGGTGGGATTGCATGAGCAAGGCCGTATCCATATGAAATTGGTATTCTACCGGAACTTTAATGGAGAAGGTCAAGTCACTTTCGCCGGCATCTGCCAATAGTTGTTTCGCTTTTTCAGGGTTATAGGCATATTGATTTTCGGTTTCAGTGTTATAGAAAAACCCCATGATTGGGCTGAAGTTGGTGTCTAATCTGGGAGAACCCGGTGCTAACATTTCAATGATTTCATCTTTATTGATGGCATAATTTAAAGCTTGACGGACTTCTTTTTTGGCAAAGGCCGGGAATTCTAAATTTAAGGTCATTAATTGAACCATGTTTTGCGGAGTGGTTAAGATCGATACCTTAGTTGTATCAATACTCTTGGTTTGATCCAAGGTGATGTTCATGATATCGACTTCGCCGGTTTGCAAAGCGAGAAAACCGGTATTGGCATCGGTATAAATCTTAAATTCCACCTGGTCGAGTTGAGGTAAGGTCCCGTAATAATCCTCATTACGCTCCATGGTGATGCCGACGCCTGGGGTATAGCCGGTGTATTTGAAAGGTCCGGCTCCTACCGGGGTTTGAGCTTGAGATGAGCCGCTGTCTTCCGGAATAATCGCTATCATCAATTTGGAGAGGAAGCTGACGTCAACATTGGCTAAATGAAAGACGACCGTTTGTGCGTCAGGAGCTTCGATGGATTCAATGACGGCGAAATTAGAAGTCAAGGGTTCCTTTTGATCTTCGGTTTTGCCGTTGAGTCGGTCAAAGGTATAAACCACATCGGCAGAACTCAAGGTTTCTCCATTGTGAAACTTCACATTTTCCTTCAAGACAACCGTATAGCTGAGCAAATCCTCGGAAGGGGTAATGCTTTCTGCTAAATCCATGACAATCTCACCGTCAGGGGTAATGGAGATCAAGCCGGTAAAGATGTTAAACATCACTTCTTGAGTGCCGGTTGCTGCGGAAAGATGGGGATCTAAAGAATCAAAATCCTGGGGAATCCCGACCACTGCTTTTTTTAGAACAGGTTCCGGAGTGGGTGCCGGCGTTGTGTTACAGGCCGAGAGTAACAAGGTTAGTAGTAATAGTAAAATGACCCCTTTGTACTTTTTCATGAAAAAACTCCTCCTAATTATCGTTTTGCATTTTTTCTCTCTATACTATGCCCCTTTTAGTTCGCGGAGAAGACTTCCATTTCCTGTATATACACCTGTCAAAATTGGCTACTTCACTTCGAAAATGGTGAGTTGAATCATCGATTAGTGAACTCTTTACAACGTATTTACAGATTATTTACAGATTTGTTTCGAATCGCCAAGCATCGCGGCAGATATCGACGATACTACGCTTGACCTTCCAATGCAGCTCCCGATTGGCTTTGCCTGCATCGGCATAACAAGTAGCTATGTCCCCCGGGCGGCGCGGTTCAATTTTGTAAGGTACTTTCTGACCGGTTGCTTCTTCAAATGCCTGAATCAGTTCCATGACCGAAGTTCCTTGTCCGCTGCCCAAGTTATGAATGTGTAAGCCGGCAGTCAGATGTTCGAGGGCTGCCAGGTGCCCTTCGGCTAAGTCCATAACATGAATATAATCGCGAATACCGGTGCCGTCGGGAGTGTCGTAATCGTTACCGAAGACCCTCAAATAGGGCACGCGCCCGGTAACGGCTCGGGTGATATTGGGTAAGAGATTATTGGGAATTCCGTTGGGATCTTCACCGATTTTACCGCTGGGATGAGCCCCAACGGGGTTAAAATAACGAAGCAGGGAGACTTGTAAAAAAGGATAGGCTTTGGCAGCATCGGTTAAAATGCGCTCACTCATGGCTTTGGTTTCCCCGTAGGGATTAGTCGTGGGCAAAAGCGGTAGTTCTTCATGGAAAGGAACGATGTTATCGCCGTAGACGGTGGCAGAGGAGCTGAACACAAAACGAGGAACCTGATGTCGAACACAAGCTTCGACCAGAGTGATGGTGCTCATTAAGTTATTGCGATAATACTGCAGTGGTTTCGCAACCGATTCCCCTACGGCTTTCATGCCGGCAAAATGGATCACACCGTCAAAAGCATGAGCTTGGAAGAGCGCTTCTACGGCAACCGGATCACAGGCATCGATTTCTTGAAACTCGAATTCTTTGCCGGAGATCATTCGAATTTGTTCTAAAACTTTGGGCTGGCTGTTGTAGAAGTTGTCGATTAAAACCAAAGAATAGCCCGCTTCTAATAAAACGACTGCGGTATGGGAGCCAATGTAACCGGCGCCTCCTGTGATGAGAATCTTCATATTATAACCACCTTTCCATTAACGAAGTCCGTCCAATAAAATCGAGGTTCGCTGTTCTACTTCATAACGAATACGTTCTTCATCCAGTTTGGTAAACTGGCCTTTTTCCATAAGCAATTCGCCATCGACCATGGCCAATACCACATCAGAGGGGAGTGTATGATGAACAACTGCCGATAAGGGGTCATTGAGTGCAATAAAATGAGGGGCATCAGTGGAAATCGCAATCAAATCTGCTTTCGCCCCTGTCTCCAAAACTCCCATACGTTCACCCTTCTCAGCAAAAAGCTTGTTTGCTGGAGTCGAAGTGACCATTTGCAGGACCTCACAGTCGGTCAATGCACCGGGATCATCGCTTTGCACGGAGGCGAGCAGAGAAGCTAAATGCATTTCCTTCCAAAGGTTCATGCCATTGCCACTGCTTTGGCCATCGGTGCCTAAAGCAACGGACATGCCAGCGTTCTTCATGGCGGTAAATTGAGGGATTCCGGCAGCTAATCGTAAATTACTGGTCGGGCAGGGAACTGCCAGCATTTGATATTCGCTCAAAAGGGCGCGATCTTGTTCATTTAAGTGTAGACAATGTGCTGCTACATGCTGCGGGCCTAATAAGCCGAGTTCAGCAAATCGCTGGATGGGTCGCTTCCCATAAAGCCGGAGATCATCTTCGACCTCCTTCCTCGTTTCATGCAGATGGGTGTGAACACGGTAGCCTTGTTGTTGAAGCCAGGCCGCTCCTTCAGCCAACGTTTCGGGAGGATACAAATAGCCACTGTGCACGGTGGCGAAGACTTTCATACGTCCGTTGCCTCGATTATGATACGCAGCATAGGCTTCTTCAAAGTGTGAGAAGATGGTTTGACAACGGGGTGGATTAAATTCAGTTTGAAAAACCGAATGGCCGGTAGCAACCCGCATACCACTCTCTTCCACGAAGGTCATCGCCGACGCAGGCATTAAGGGCATATCGCAAACCGAGGTGATGCCCCCACGTAGCATTTCCAAAAGGCCCATAGCAGTGCCCCAAGCACAATCTTCTTGGCTGAGACGGCCTTCGGCAGGAAAAATTTTGCTGAATAACCAATCGTGAAGGTTCAAACCACTGCCATAATTGCGAAAATAAGCCATGTAGGTATGAGCATGACTGTTGACTAAACCGGGGAGGATGATCCAGCGACTGCCATCGAGAATGCGGTAGTCGGATTCGTCACGCTTGGGTTCATTTTCATGGTGGCGAATTTCGGTAATGAGGTCTCCTTGAACCACCAAATCCCGATGGGTTAAGACTGTTTGTGTAGCATGAGCAGACACCAACGTGGTGTCGCGTATAATTAAGTTCATGGATTTCTCCTTATAAGGTTTCAATGACTCGGCTGACAAAGCCACAGAAGCGCTCTTCGACGCGATGTGCAGTTTCGTTGACATCTTCGCCGGAAAGTTCTTGGTTGAGCATCCCAGCAGCTAAATTGGTAATGCATGAAATCCCCAAAATTTTCATGCCGGCATGACGAGCAGCAATGATTTCCGGAACTGTAGACATGCCCACGGCGTCGGCGCCAAGATGACGCAAGCCAATAATATCTGCCGGAGTTTCAAAATGGGGCCCGGTCATAAAAGCATAAACGCCTTCTTGTAAAGCGAAATCCTGTTCCCGCGCGATTGAGCGGGCAAGATCCTGCCATTTTTTATCGAAGGTAAAGGTCATGTCAAAAAAGCGGGAACCCATTTCATCCATGTTTTCACCACGCAGAGGAGAGGGACAGAACATGGTGATGATATCGGTGATTAACATTAAATCCCCAGGAGTGAAGCGTCGATTGATTCCACCGGCAGCATTGGAGACCAAGAGCCGAGGAATTTTCATTTGAGCAAACACTTGTACCGGGAAGATGCAGGTAGCGATGTCATGCCCTTCATAATAATGGAAGCGTCCCTGCATGGCTACCACATTTTTCCCGCCCAATTGCCCGTAGACCAAGCGTCCTTCATGACCCGGAGCGGTGGTAGCAACAAATCCGGGAATTTCATGGTAGGGAATACGAATTGGGTTTTGGATACGATTTGCCAAAGGTCCCAAACCGGATCCCAAAACAATGGCGACTTCAGGAATCTCAGGCAACATCCCTTTTAGAAATTCGGCAGTTTCAGTAATCTGCTGGTAACGATGCGTAGCTTTCATCTTCATTCCTCCTAATGATTAGTTTAATAACAAGGCAGCACCAAAGAGACCGGCATCATTGCCGAGCGCTGCAGGCACTAAGCGAGTGGGAGCCATCCACTGATATGCAAAAACTTCTTGTTGTAGAAGAGGTTCAATCGAGGGGATATAGAGATCAGAGCGAGCTCCTAAACCACCTCCGATGGCCAAGACTTCCGGTTGAAAGAGGTTAATCATGTTGATGATGCCGACGCCTAACATTTTTGTATAGAGACGAATGATCTCCTTTGCGGCACAATCTCCCTGATCGTAGGCGGTGAAGATATCGCGACAGTCTTGCAAGCTACCCGTCTCATTGGTTTTTTGCCAGAGAACAGAAGCAGGAAAATCTAAGAGCACTTCCTTCGCCGTTAGCAACAAACCATGGGCAGAGGAATATTCTTCCCAACAGCCGCGACGACCACAACTGCAGATTCTTCCGTGCGCTTCAATGACATGGTGTCCCAGTTCGCCACCACCGCCATTGAAGCCGACCAAAATCTTACCATCGACGATAACACCTCCGCCAACACCCGTGCCCAAGGTAATTACAACGGCGTGACGACATCCTTGTGCAGCCCCTAAGCGAGCTTCGCCTAGAGCGGCAGCATTGGCATCGTTGGCCAAAGAGACCGGTAGGTTTAAACGTTGTTGCAATGCTTCTGCAATCGGTGCTTTATGAAAGTTTAAATTGCTGGAAAAGAGAACTAAGCCCTTTTCGGAATCAATCACACCTGGGGAACCGATGCCGGCATAGTTTATCTCGTCTATTTTGATACCAGCTTCTTTCAAACAAATCCGGCAAAGCATAGCCATGTCGTCAGCGACGGCTTCGTAGCCATCGCGCCAGCGGGTGGGGCATTGTTGGGTAGCCAAGACGCCATGATTCTCGTCATTGATCTTGCGAATATCCAAAAGCAGAACGCCTAAATTGGTTCCACCTAAATCAATTCCTAAACGATAAGGTTTATCCATATAAATCTCCTTATTTAGATTCAAACAATTGGAAGCAGGTGCGTTTCTCGCCGACGACCCAATCGTTATCGTTGATGACAAGTGGTTTTGCCAATTTCAGCATACGCTGGCGACCGGCTTCGTTGGTGTATCCGATTTGCTTGAAAATTTCATTGATCAAGAGGGGCCATGTAACTTCGGTGCCATCTTCGCATTTAAAGGCGATACCGAGACGCTGCTTTTTCAAACCGATGGTATAAACCCCCTCGGCACCCCCTTTGGCAACAAGGTTGGGGTCCATATTGACCATGGAACAGATATAATCGGTACCGGTGACCATGAGTGGGTAGGTATTCATATTATGAGCCATTCGCGAGGCGGCCTCAGCCCACACCGGGTCATCGATTTGGTCAGGGCATGCCAGTTTCATCGCTGCCAATGCCATGTTTTGCAAAGGCACAGCAAAAACCGGAACCCCGCAACCGTCAACACCAATGCCGATTTCATGGGTGGGTATTTCCGTAAAACGCGAGATTGTTTGCAAAATATAGCGCTGAACCGGATGGTCTGGAAGCCAGTACCTCTCTGACGATACACCAAAATGACGTGCCATAGCGAGAGCAGCCGTGTGTTTACCAGAACAATTATGATATACCTTACGTTTTGGAGCGTTGGCACAGAGTAATTCAGTTCGACGAGGCAGATAACCCGGGTAAGCCGGCTTCATACACAAATCGTCTTCATGAGCACCGATTTTTCGTAATATTGATTCAATAGCGGCAACATGAAAGGGTTCTCCCATGTGAGATCCGGCCATAATGGTAGTTTCTTCTGCTGTTAAACCAAATTCGCGATCGATACCGAGTGCTAAAATCGGCAGAGCTTGAATGGGTTTCGAGGCAGAACGATAATAGATTCTTTTATTGGGATTTCCGGCAAGGCCGATTAGCTTTCCTTGATCATTCACAACGGCAATAAAGCCACGATGAACATTCTCAACGATTTCACCACGGATATCTTCAACTAAGATGGCAGATGACACTTGAACTTCCTCCTTGTTAACACAGGTCAAATCTTTGTTTAATACGAGGCAGATAGGGTCAAACCCTTCCTAACCAAAAGCAGGATTTTTCAGCTAAAGCAAGGAAAAGAGAGTACAATGTAAAAGGGGGACGAAACCATGAGAGAAAGAACACGAATCCGGAAATTGGCATGGATTCTTTGCTTGATTTTGTTGATCAGTGCATCGGGATGCCAGCAGAATCCAATACCGGAGGAGGAGACGGAACCCTTGGAACTCATGGATTTCGTAGGGCAGCCCTTATCAACCATAAAGCCCCATCTTGGCGATATTGTTAGCATTGAAGCCGACGCCATAGATGGCTCCCCGGTCGTGATTTTTGATCATGTGCAGGTGCGGTATTATTCAAAAGAGGAAACCATTGTGGGTTTCTACTTACCGCGGGATCTCTTGAGCGATTTGGAAGCCTTTAGTGTGATGGGTGTGACCTTAGATATGGATAACAGTGCGGTTTTGGAAGCACTAGGGAAACCGGTCAATGGAGATCGGCAGTCACTAATTTATACCGAAGACTATTCTTTGTGGTGGAAATTCAATTTTGATTCAGAAGATCAAATGGAAAATATTCAAGTATTCTATGCAAAAGATCAAGGGGACCGTACTTTTGTAGATTGGAGGAAGTCATGACCATTGAAAAATGCCGCGTATGTCCTCATGAATGTCAAGTAGAACGCTTAAATCTGAGTCCGTCTTCGGGGTTCTGCGGGCTTCCGGCACTGCCAAGGATTTGTCGAGCTGATCTCCATTTTGGTGAAGAACCTTGTATCAGTGGTAAAAAGGGATCGGGAACGGTTTTCTTCAGTGGATGTGTATTACGATGTGTATATTGCCAAAATCATGAAATCAGCAGAGCTTCCTGTGGCCGAGCTGTTGACGCAGAAGGATTAGCTAAGATTTTTCAAAAATTACAGAAAAAAGGGGCCGAGAATATCAATTTGGTCAGCCCAACCCCATATGCTCCGGTGATTATTGAGGCCCTGCGCATGCAACCGTTAAATATCCCAGTGATTTATAATAGCGGGGGATATGATTCCTTAGAAACCTTACGGCAATTGGATGGGTTGATCGATATCTATTTACCGGACTATAAATATCATAGCAATGCCTTAGCTCAAAAATATTCCGGAGTTGCCGATTATCCGCAAAAAGCTCAGATTGCTATTTTGGAAATGCTAAGACAGGTGGGTTTCCCAAAGTATAATGAAAACGGACTCATGGAACAGGGCTTGATGATTCGCCATTTGGTTTTACCGAATCATACCAAAGAGTCGCTTTTAGCCTTGCACTGGATTTCGGATTTTCTTCCCAAGGGGGTTGCGGTTAGCCTTATGGCTCAGTATTTTCCGCCAAAAGGATTAAAACTACCTCTGGAGTTGCAGCGAAAACTGACCAAAAGAGAGTATGATAAAGTGGTTCACGCGATGTTGGATTTGCAGTTGACCGATGGCTTTATTCAGAAAAGAGAGTCTGCTACAGAAGAATATGTTCCTACTTGGGATTGGAAGAAATAGTCCATGAAAAGAGGAGACGTTATGAGGCATATCTTTATCATCAATCCTATGGCCGGCAAACCCAAGGATTTACAGAGCTTCGTACAACAAGCAAATCATGTTGTTTCCGCACAAAACGATACCTTCATTGCAGTGCAAACACAATACCCCGGGCATGCAGTGGTTTTAGTACAAGAATTCTTATCTGCCGAAGTCCGGACTCGATTCTATGCTTGCGGTGGCGATGGAACTATGAACGAAGTTTTACACGGGATTTTTGGTCAAGAGAATTGTGAACTTGCGGTGATTCCCATGGGTTCCGGAAACGATTTTTTGCGTTGCTTCGGAGAGGTTAAAGACTTTTTGGATTTGGAGAACCAAGTCGCGGGTCAAGCCACCTGGGTCGATATCTTGCAAGCTGGGGATCATGTTGCTTTAAATTTGATTAACGTGGGGCTTGATGCCGAAACCGCCTTTTATAAAAATAAGTTTCAACGCCTACCGGGGGTTAGCGGGCCAATGGCCTATTATTTAGCGTTAGCGTTTTGCTTTTTCCGCAGATACGGAATCAGCCTCAACTTGGAGCTGGATGGGGTTTTTCATAAAGAACCAAGGGGTTATATCTTGACCGCATTTGGCAACGGGACCACATATGGTAGCGGTTTCCGGGCAACGCCAATGGCAACACCCGTCGACGGCGTCATGGATGTTTGTTTGTTTCGTCATGTCAGCCGCCCTGTAATCTTAAAATATCTGCCTTTTTTCAAAAGAGGCGAACACGTAAACCATCCGGGATTAAAAGACATTCTATATTATCACAAACATGAAAAAGTTCGAATTTCCGGAGATGAACCGTTACATATTTGCATGGATGGAGAATTTTTTGATTCACAAGACGTTACGATTCGGGTTATACCGAAAGCGATTCGGTTTGTGGTTCCCAGAGGAATGAAACCGGAATGGCTACTCTCTTAAGCAATCCACAGAGTCAAGGTGGACTCTGAAAAATGATACATGGAGGGATTTTTGCGAATGAACAAAGAGTATGCAAAACAACTAATGACGTATTTAGATGCATCCCCAACCCCCTTTCAATCGGTGAAAAGTTTAAAGGCAATGCTACAACAAGCTGGAGCAGTGGAGTTGAAGGAGCGGGAGTTGTGGCAACTTCAAGAGAAAACCCTATATTATTATGTTAAAGATGGAAGTCAACTCGTAGCATTCCGTTTGGGCGGAGCAGATTTGGCAAGCCATGGCTTCCGTATTGGAGCAGCACATCACGACTCACCAGCGTTAAAAATCAAGCCGGTTGGAACCACCATTGATCACAATGTAGAGCGGTTGATGATTGAAGTCTACGGAGGACCGATTGTGCGCGGATGGTTTGATCGTCCCTTGGGATTAGCCGGTCGCTTACTTGTTCAACAAGGGGATACGATTGTCGATGTTCCGGTCATGATTGCGAAACCGGTTTTCATTATTCCAAGTCCGGCAATCCACATGCAAAGAGATATCAACGAAAATGCTACGGTCAATGCACAAACGGAGCTCTGTCCTTTCTTTGGTATGAATGCAGGAAAAGACAAAGAATTTTATGCCTGGTTAGCAGAGGCAGCCGGAGTCAACGCACCCGATATCCTTAGCTTTGAGCTTTCACCGATTGAGATCCAACCAGCTTGCTTTGTCGGTCAAAAAGAAGAATGGATTTCAGCTCCTCACCTTGATGATGTGGCGATGGTACATGCTTGCTTCACCGCTCTTTTGGAGGCCGTGGTGGAAGATTCTCCTCAGAACATCATTGCGGTTGCTTTTGATCATGAAGAATGCGGTTCAACTTCCACTCGTGGTGCTCGTGGCAATAGTTTAGAAATGGCCATGGAACGAATCTTTGAGAAAAAAGGATTATCGGTTGAGGATCAATACCGAGCAACCGGTAATAGTTTAGTCTTTTCCGCCGATATGGCTCATGCGGTTCATCCGGGATACTCTGCCAAAAGTGATTTAAACCATCCGGTCTATATGAACAAAGGCCCGGTTTTAAAGCTGGCACATTATCAATCGTATGCGACTTCCAGTCGGGGAACTGCAATCTTCCAATGGATTTGTAAAAAGAACGATATTCCCTTCCAGATTCTGGTCAATCGCAGTGATGCTCGTGGCGGTGGAACCATAGGACCCATTATGGCGGCAGCGCATGGTGTTACTACAGTCGATATTGGCAACCCCATGTTAGCAATGCACTCCATACGTGAACTGGGTGGTACAGAGGACCATGGTCATATGGTGCGATTATTCAAAGCCCTTTATCTTGCAGATTTACAAGGGCTCATCGTGGAATAAAAAAAAGAATGTTCAGTGAACATTCTTGAAGTCATTGCTCCGGCGGTTGAAAACAACCGCCGCAAGCCCTCGCATCGCCTGCTGTGAGCTGGCCTCGGCCACTGTTCACACTATGCAGAGTGAACGGTTTGTGCACGCAAACGTCGGCAGACATCCGTCGAACAAGAAACCTTGAATCTAGGATTCGCTGCAACTGCGATTGGTTTTATTATATCAAAACAATACAAAAATGCAAGGAGTGAAATTAGTATGAAGAAAGAACGCCTGTTTAAACTCATAGACGAAAAAAGAACTCAATGGACCACACTCAGTGATTTTATCTGGGACCACCCCGAAACAAGGTTTGAAGAAATTGAGTCCTCGGCTGCATTACGCAATGCGCTTCATCAAGAAGGCTTTCAAGTAGAAGATCTGCATCATGTGATTCCCTGTGCTTTTGTGGGCACTTGGGGGGAAGGCGGCCCGGTGATTGGCTTCTTAGGAGAATACGATGCTTTGGGAAGTTTGAGTCAAGTTGCGGGAATTGCAGAGCGGAAAGCAATCGTCCCCGGTGGACACGGTCATGGGTGCTGCCATCATCTACTGGGAACCGGAGCTTTAGCGGCTGCGGTAGCTTTGCGAGACTATGTCAAAGAAAACAAGATTCCTTGCACGATTAAATATTTTGGCTGTCCAGGAGAAGAAGGCGGTTCCGGTAAAGCATTTATGGCTCGCGAAGGGATCTTTAACGGAATTGATGTTGCCATTACCTGGCACGGAAGTGCGACGACCAATGTCTGGACAGGGTCTTCCTTAGCCAATATTCAAGTCTATTTCAAATTTATCGGACGAGCTTCTCACGCCGGAGCCAGTCCGCACTTGGGACGTAGTGCGCTTGATGCCGTTGAATTGATGAATGTCGGTGTTCAGTATTTAAGGGAGCACATCATCACGGAAGCGAGAGTTCATTATGCACTGATTAACGCCGGTGGAAAAAGCCCCAACGTGGTGCAACCGGAAGCAGAAGTCTTGTATTTGATTCGCGCTCCCAAGAATAATTTGGTCCAAGATATTTATCAGAGGGTTTGTGATATTGCCCGTGGCGCTGCATTGATGACCGGTACGCAGTTAACCATCCAAGTTGATAAAGCTTGTTCCAATTTAATAGTCAATGAAACCTTAGAACGTGTCATGGCGGATAACTTAACTCAGATTCCAATGCGTGCCCCTTCAGAAGAAGAAATCCGTTTTGCCGAAGCAATTCAGGAAACTTTGACGGAAGAAGAAAAAGGTGGCACTTTGAAAGCTTTAATCAATGTCTATGGCGAAAAAGAAGGGAAGAAACTGGCTGCTCAAATGCTGGTTCATCCAATCTCTTCCATGGCGTTGCCCTACCTTCCCAATGATAAGAGCTCTTCCGGGTCTACCGATGTCTCCGATGTTTCCTGGATTGCACCTACCGTGCAAGTACGAGTCAGTTGCTATGCGTTGAATACTCCGGGACATTCCTGGCAACAAGTTGCTCAAGGAAAATTGGCCTGGGCTCACGACGGTATGCTCAATGCAGCCAAAGCCATGGCAGCCACGGGCTTGGACTTGATTCTTAATCCTGAGCTTTTGAAAGAAGCAAAGACAGAATTACTAGAACGAACCGGACCGGAAGGGTATCAATGCCCGATTCCAAAAGGAGTCAATCCTTCTCCGGTGAAATAACTCAGAGTTCTTAAACGATTGAAAGGAAGAGACGATATGAAATTCTACCAATTGACCAAAGAACGCTACTCCCTGCGAAAGTTCGCCGACCGTCCGGTGGAAGAAGAGATCTTACAGCAAATCCTGGAAGCGGGTCGGACTGCTCCCAGCGCCAAAAACCTGCAACCTCACCGAATTGCTGTCGTTCAATCGGCGGAAGCCTTAGCAAAACTGCGTGGATTCAACCGCAACGCCTTTAATGCACCGGTTGTTCTACTGGTCTGCGGCGTTCGAGAAGAAGGTTGGGTCAATCCTTTCAACGGACGTAACTCCACAGAGATGGATGCCAGCATTGTAGCAACACAAATGATGTTGCAAGCAACCGAACTGGGGCTTGGCACCACCTGGGCTTGCTGGTTTGATACCGAAGCAATTAAATCGGTTTTGGATCTACCGTCAGGATGGGAGCCGTTTCTGATGCTCCCCCTAGGATATCCGGCGGAAGACGCAAAACCTTCATCTTCTCATTCTTCACGTAAAGCATTAGATGAGACCGTAATTCGACTTTAATGGTTTGAGGAGGTATTCCTATGAAAAGCAGAATCAGCCGTGACCATTGGGCATACCAGGTTCCGATTGCGCATCGCGGACTTCACGATGTGCAATTCCCGGAGAATTCATTAGCGGCTTTTCGGGCTGCTGTTGCACAGGGCTATGCGATTGAGTTGGATCTCCATCTTTTGCCCGATGGCAATTTCGCTGTTTTCCATGATGATGACCTGAAGCGAATGACCGGTCAAGAAGGTAAGATCCAATCCCTCTCAACAGCTCAATTAACAGAATATAAACTCAAAGCAACGGACGAAGTGATTCCGGAATTTCATCAGGTCCTCGATTGTGTGGCCGGCAAAGTGCCATTGTTGATTGAGATGAAATTGACCAAAGACAATGCCAAAGCAGCCGTGGCTTTGCGTGAAGTCATGCACGCGTATCAAAACCGATATGCAGGTGCTTTTGTAGTGGAATCATTTGATCCACGCTTCCTTTTGGCTTTAAAAGAGGTCGCTCCGGAAATGATTCGGGGTCAATTGGCGGCTCAAAACAGTGGCTACCCCGACCCGGAGGAGAATCGTCGCTTAGCACAATGTGCTTATAATGTTTTAACGGAACCGGATTTTATTGCGTATCATATTTCAGACTTGCCGCTTGCGTGGCTGGAAGTGGAACGTAAAGAAGGAATGCCGGTATTAGGATGGACGGTTCGAAATAATCAGCAATGGAACGAAGCCAAACCTCATTGTGATAATCTGATTTTTGAGGGCATACGATTGGAGAAGATCGGCAATGAATACCGAGCAGTTGATTGAAATCCTATGCATCCATAATCAGCGATATCCACGTTGGCAAGCGCAGGATTGTATCAAAGTACTGCATCAAGCCGAGTTTGGTGGAGGACATCTGATTAGTGACCCCGAAGAAAATTTCAAACGCTTGCAAGCGGAATGGGTTCAGCAATCGGGGGATTTCTCGCATTTATTCAAAGAAGAGATTGGCAATGATTTCTACCGTGTTTATCTACCGGCCTATAAAGGAAGAGGAGGTAGACCGGAGCAATTACAAGAAGCCTTTTATCAATCCACATTCGTGAGCTCCGGAAACACGGAAGAAATAAAAAAAGATTTAGAATGTTTGCTACAATGCGGGAAACAAGGTTGTTTCTACTTCTCTTGGCAAGGATTAGCTGAAGAAATTCGGCAATTTGAGGCCTTGGGTTTTCCGATGATGCGTCACAGTGCTACGTATCGGGAGCACTACACTCCTTCGTATCGGGTGATACACCGTACGTGTCTGGCTCTGCTATAAGTACATAAAACAAGGGGCTGTAGCAAAACAGGCCCAAAAAAACAGAGCCAAGGGCTACGAAAGTAGTACCCAAAGGCTCTGTTTTTTGGTATAATGTATGTGTGAAAACAACACCTACCGCCATTAATTATGGCACAAA